>OGCR01000257.1_pt1 | contig 1051 bp, 1 predicted proteins | sample 1570291 | NCBI WGS metagenome assembly OGCR01 (sample SAMEA2582178, study PRJEB24529) | metagenome | biome: Human gut stool | place: China | collected 2011 | reverse complement strand
AATGTCTTATAAGGTCGAGTACGAGACCATTGTCCACTACAACAAGGATTAAGACGACCATTAGTCTCTGGGATGATAACTTGCTCTTGGAGTACGAGACCATTGTCCACTACAACAAGGATTAAGACGAGGAAAAGGAGCAATAGTGGGTCGGACGAGATAGTCGTACGAGACCATTGTCCACTACAACAAGGATTAAGACATCACTTATAATTTCTCTACCTTTATCACTATTTAGTACGAGACCATTGTCCACTACAACAAGGATTAAGACACACCTTCAACAAACTCACCAGTCTCCTTATCTGCAGTACGAGACCATTGTCCACTACAACAAGGATTAAGACACAAACTCTCCTTTTGCATCGAATGTTGCAATATCAGTACGAGACCATTGTCCACTACAACAAGGATTAAGACTGTTCTGTGGTATATTAGAAACCACAATAGTTACCTGTACGAGACCATTGTCCACTACAACAAGGATTAAGACACCGCACTTGCATCAGTAGTTACAAAGGTGAACTGTACGAGACCATTGTCCACTACAACAAGGATTAAGACAATCAAATGCTTCTCAATATTTTCATTAGGAAGTCTAGTACGAGACCATTGTCCACTACAACAAGGATTAAGACTTGAGTATCAAATCTATCGCCTTTTGTAACTTTACGTACGAGACCATTGTCCACTACAACAAGGATTAAGACTCTCCATTTTATAATCAATTTTAGGAGTGAATAAACAAAGTACGAGACCATTGTCCACTACAACAAGGATTAAGACAACTCTGGAGCACCTAAGGCTTTGCGAGCTTTATGTACGAGGGCATCTTCCACTACAATAAGGATTAAGACACTTCTCCATCAGTCTGAAGGTCAGTCCATTCCTGTACGAGACCATCTTCCACTACAATAAGGATTAAGACAGCATATCCGAACATGTGTTCGATGTACTAAGTATAAGTACGATACCATCGTTCACTATAACAAGGGGTTATCTCTGTTTGATAGTACCTATGTATTTTATTATTGATGGTGTTTTTCTGCTT
>OGCR01000256.1_pt1 | contig 1067 bp, 2 predicted proteins | sample 1570291 | NCBI WGS metagenome assembly OGCR01 (sample SAMEA2582178, study PRJEB24529) | metagenome | biome: Human gut stool | place: China | collected 2011 | reverse complement strand
AAATGGCAGCCGTTTTTTCTGTCTAGTAAACGCCAAATAATCACAGTCATGAAACAAACAGTTTCTATTTTTGCTCCCGACATAAATATCGCAAGCAAATCTTCAGCTATTCAATTATGGCTGAACCGTAAAAACCAATTCTTTTCTTCTGTACTTGAAGAGGGCGTATCCAACCGCCAGGTCCTGCTGCTTGGTCATGCCTCTTTTGTTTTCTCTGCATTAATATGCGCATCTTTCGTATCACAGGTTCCCGCTCTGATTTGTCTGGCCTGGTTCATGGTGGCATTGCGGCTTTGTGTGAAAGGAGGCCTGGGATGAAGTTCATTATAGAGCCTTCCGCGGCTCCCGGTATGATCCGTCTTCCTTTGAAAAAAGAAATGAAAGTTCCTTCGTTATGGGAGATCATGGTATCAAAATATTTTAGTGTTAAAATATATAAATATTAAAGCATTAAAACATCAAAATATTGGAAAAGAGAATTATTTTCCTTAACTTCGTAACACACTAAAAAACAAATAGATATGGTGAAAATTATAGCAGTCCATAATCAGAAGGGTGGAGTTGGCAAGACTACTACCACTACCAATGTGGGGTTCGAACTGGCACGAAAAGGATACAAGGTCCTTCTTGCTGATTTGGATCCGCAAGCCACTCTGACCTCGGCTTTGGGGGTGACAGATCCGGAAGAAACGGTTTTCTCGGCCTTGCAGGGTGCGGTGGATGGCAAGGAAACGCGGCTTCCATGGATACGGTTGCAGGAGAATATATCAGGAAAATGGCGGCTGCGGAGTATCTTCTGCAGAACGAATACGGGAGGGAAAACTTCCTTAAAGAACTGGCTGCCAGAACGGATGAAGGGTACGATTTTGTGCTTCTTGACTGCCCGCCGGCTGTCGGACTGATCACGGTCAACGCGCTTGTGGCCGCCACCGATCTGATTATACCGGTGCAGCCGGAAGTGGCTTCTTTATATGGTCTGGTTTCCATCCTGGATACGGTTGCTGTAATACAGAGGAAGATCAACAGGAGACTGACCCTGCTCGGCATGCTGGTGACACAGTATGACA
>OGCR01000247.1_pt1 | contig 1094 bp, 2 predicted proteins | sample 1570291 | NCBI WGS metagenome assembly OGCR01 (sample SAMEA2582178, study PRJEB24529) | metagenome | biome: Human gut stool | place: China | collected 2011 | reverse complement strand
AGTTGATCTGGACATGAAAATGAACACTCCTTTGTAGCGTAAGATAAAAATAATATATTTCTATCTTACTATAAACATAAACTGAACACAAGGGTCTGCTATTGACGTGGAAAGCGTGCAAGAGTAAAATAATAGTACCAGAAAGGAGATCATACCATGGATATTATAGAGAAGATTGGCGATACCATTACAGAAAAAGGAAAAGTGGCGGCAGATAAGGCAAAAGAACTGGCGGCTATTGCAAATCTGAAGAGCCAGATTTCTACCTGCGAAGAAGTGATGAAGAAAAATTATCTGGAGATCGGCAAGATTTATTTTGAGCAGTACAGTGATATGCCTGAGCCTCCTTTTGAGAAGCAGTGTGAAGCCATAAGAACAGTCAGCGTGCTATTGCGGACCTGCAGGAGAAAATCGATCAGTTGAAAACAAAATAAAACAGAAGATAGAAATACGAATAAAAACAGGGTTGACAGCAATCCTGTTTTTATTTATAATTCAGACATAACAATGTTATGTGAACAAGTGAACAGATGTAAACACAATAGGGAGGGAAATGACATAAAAAAAGAAGCAGCAAAGGAGAATAAAGAGACCAGAAAGCATCTTTTGGAATGTGCGGGGAGAGAGTTCCTGGAAAAGGGATATATGAAGGCTTCCCTGCGGAACATCTGCAAAGAAGCCGGGGTGACCACGGGAGCATTGTATTTTTTCTTCAAAGATAAGGAAGATCTTTTTGCTGCATTGGTGGAGAAACCGCTGAAACAACTATCTGACAATGGAGGAACATTATGCTGCGGAGATGCGAAGTGAAACGCAGGTGGTCAGACTGGAACAGAACGATGATGACCTGGAGACCTCGAGAGAGATCATAAGGCAAATGTATGCGAATCGGGATGCCTTTCTATTGTTGTTGACAAAGTCTCAGGGATCCCGCTTCGAAAATTGTCTGGACGAGATCGTGGATATTTCGGAACAGCAGTACCGCAGATTATGCGATATGGTGACCGGCGCTACCGGGAGACCGCGGATCGATGATTATATGACACATTGGATGGCGCACATTATGGGAGATACTTTCATGCATCTGTTTCTGC
>OGCR01000227.1_pt1 | contig 1159 bp, 1 predicted proteins | sample 1570291 | NCBI WGS metagenome assembly OGCR01 (sample SAMEA2582178, study PRJEB24529) | metagenome | biome: Human gut stool | place: China | collected 2011 | reverse complement strand
GTTAATTGTTTAAAAAGTTTATATGGAATGTTGGAATCCCAGCAATATAATCGGATGCAAAGAATGATTCTTGCGTTTTCCAATCATATAAGATACATTTTTCATGATAATATGGTTCTTGTTACGCTTAGGGAAGAAATTCGGGAAATTAACGATTATTATAGTATTATTGCTATGGACAGGGAACGCCCGGTTATAATAATCCAAAATATTGTAGAGAATATTTATGATTGCATGGTGCCTCCATTGGTGATACAGACATTTATTGAGAATTCAATGAAATATAGCGGTACCTCATGCAAAAATCTTCAGATAGTGGTTACAGGGGAAAAAACTATTTTGGAAAATAAAGAGAGAATTAAACTAAAAATAACGGATAATGGGGAAGGATTTACATATCATGTTTTGGAAAAATTGAATTCCTCAGAGGATTATAGTTATGAGCAATATCATGTGGGAATCAATAATTTGAAAAGAAGATTACAACTTTTATACCATCAAGATTATTCCATTCATTTTTATAATGATTTGGAGGGGGGAGCCTGTGTTATTATGTATTTGCCGGTTATGAATAAATAATAAAGAGGTGTGGATAAAATGAATATATTAGTTGTCGATGATCAGAAATCTGTGCTAGAGGGGTTAAAAGAAAATATTAATTTTAAGGAATTGGGTTTTGAAATGGTGTTTTTTGTGTCTGGAGCACAAATGGCAAGAAAACTGGTTGCGGAAAAGAGCATTCAAATTATACTTTGTGATATAGAAATGCCGGGAGAAGACGGACTGTCTTTAAATGAATGGGTAAGAGATACAAAACCGGAAATTATACGGATTCTGTTAACTTCGCATGCAGAATTTTCTTATGCACAGAAAAGCTTAAAATTAGGGCGGCAGAAAAGTATATTGCAGACGAGTATGAGAGGACTCTATGCAGGCAGGGGCAGATATATGATCAGAACAAGCAGGAAATGCTTGAAAAAATAGTATATAAATTATTTTCCCAAAATGAAGAAGATATTAAACAGTCATTACATCTGCTAAATGAAATGAATTATGTTATCCGCGAAGACTCGATGATTCGGCTTTTTATGTTCAATCCGTTTGACTATGTAAAACGTGGTGATAGTAATTATTCTGATTTTCGAATTCGACAGGTAAT
>OGCR01000218.1_pt1 | contig 1200 bp, 1 predicted proteins | sample 1570291 | NCBI WGS metagenome assembly OGCR01 (sample SAMEA2582178, study PRJEB24529) | metagenome | biome: Human gut stool | place: China | collected 2011 | reverse complement strand
GACCATAATGCTGCATTGCCAGTAAGCAGGATGACATGGTGATGGCCGCACTGCTCACGGCAATGCAGCATTATGGTCGCAGGATCCAGATCACCGGCAGCGAGACCTTTCAGACGAAAGTTATCGGGCTGATTGCATCACACGGGCTGGATGTTCAGATGCGCGATCCGGTACAGCAGGCCATGTTAAACGAGGCCCTGAAACAACAGGCCGCTGACAGGCCGGATGTCCGCGACAGTATCAATGCCACGCCCGTGATGCCTGCGGATGCGTCCGTTCAGACCAGTCCCGGCAAAAACGCTCCCCGGTCCCGCCCGGTGGTACGGCCGAACCGCCGGTTAAGGCCTCTGAACCGGCGGGGCAACCACCTTTAGCGACGAAAGCCGAGGACTTTAAAGACGGCGTGAAGGGGCGCCTGCTGGAGCATGGCCGGGCGCATTACCAGTTCAATGAACGGAACAGCATGAACTATTACGTTCATCTCGAAACCCGCGAGGGAGTCCGGGAGGTCTGGGGAAAAGAGCTGGAACAGGCCATCAATCAGAGTCGCGTCAGTGAAGGTCAGGTCGTCAGTCTGAAGTTTGAAGGGAATAAACCTGTCACCGTCAATCAGCCCGTCATGAAGGACGGAAAAATCCAGGGATACGAACAGATCACGGCGCACAGAAATTCATGGAGCATGACGCCGCTGGTTAATCCCCGCGTTCGCCCGCCGGCGACACCCACTACCGGGGAAACCCTCTCCGCGTATGACCTCCATGAGTACAGCAAAATACAGGCCCGTCTGTTGCGCACCGTGCAGGCAGAGAACGTGCCACCGATCGCCGGGCAGAAAAATAACCTGCTGTGGATACGGCCCGACGGGCGGGGAACGGGCGATGCCGGCGACCCGGCCACGGTAAAACTTCCGGCTAAAGATGGCCAGTCCACGACCCCGGTCGTCAGCGCCTGGCGGGATGACGGACAGCTGGCACTGCACCTGGTCAAAGGGCATGGCCCTTACCTGCAGGGCATTGCGCAGATTAACGGACAGTACCAGCACGTCCTGGCTTCCATGACGGGAAATCAGAGCAATGCCAGTCTGATTATCAACGCGATAACCCCTGATGGCCTCAAAACCGTGGGATACGGACAGGCCTTAAACAAGGTGGAAGGTAAGCCCGTTGCGCGGGATGCCATGGCCTTTCGTTTCGCGGGGGA
>OGCR01000208.1_pt1 | contig 1264 bp, 1 predicted proteins | sample 1570291 | NCBI WGS metagenome assembly OGCR01 (sample SAMEA2582178, study PRJEB24529) | metagenome | biome: Human gut stool | place: China | collected 2011 | reverse complement strand
GGTACTTCTGGTTTAAAACAGCATTGACCACCGGATGATTTGTGTTGATTGCCGACATCTCGACAGCTATGCTCTCTGTCAGCTTCTGCGTAAATGAAAGTGCCTCATCTGTGTGTCCATTCTTTATCAACGTTTGGATCGTGGAAAGCTGATTTTTATAATCGTGCATTTTTCTTCGCTGACGCTCATAGATTTCTTCCCGGTCCTGATAATCTGCAATACGATTTTTCTGATTTTGTTCCGTAAGTACCGCAATTTTTATTCTCTCTTCTTTTTCAATGGTATTCTGCATGAACTCCATAAGGATAAGGTTAATCGCAACCAGTCCCACCGAAAGAAATAAAAATACATTCTGCATATCATCGTTTTCTGAATAAAACATAAGAATGAAACCGACCACCGTAAATACAGGAACACAGAAAAACTGTAACCATTCTTTTCCTGTAATCAGACCATAGCTTTTTCTTGTATTGCTAAATCTTCTGATAAACAACATCAGAATGATAAAAACCGTCTTTGATATCAGTGCCTGTAAAAACCATTTTTCCGTAAACTTACCGCCACTTCCCAGTAAAAATGTCACATAATCGATCAATGCCAGCATGACATAGTTGATGATTGAAAATAGAAAACTCTGCCGGAAAGAAACCTCATAATAAACCAGATTCAGGAAAGACATAACCAGTATAATCGGGATACATTTTAACATTCCGATCCATCCCCCTGTGACTGCTGCCAAATAAAGCACTCCGCAATAAACAAAAAATCTATATCTGTTCCTATAAAAGTATCAAAAAAGTATAGCGTTCCTTTTACTTCCAGCATTTCCGCAATAAATGTCAATACCCAGAATGTCATGTTATTCTTCTCCCTTATACAGCATATATTCCCTCTTTACCTGTGCATATCGTGCCTTGGGAACCGGAATCTTTTTCCCTGTCGTAAGTGTCATCACATAACCGCTGATTTTGGTAATGTATTTCATATTTACAAGAAAACTTAAATGCGCCCGCACAAATCCCATATTCTTTAATTCGTTTTCCAGTACATCCAGTTTTTTATAAATCTGAAATGTCCCTTTTTCTGTATAAAATACATTTTTGTGAAGCTCTGTTTCTATATAAATGATGTCATCTGCATAAAGTTTTATCGTTCCTTCCACAAAACGAAATTCGAGAACCTTACGGTTTTTATTAATTTCTGCTATCAAATCATCCATACATTCTTCTATGGTATCTGCAAGGTTATCTTTCAGCAGAAAACG
>OGCR01000195.1_pt1 | contig 1330 bp, 1 predicted proteins | sample 1570291 | NCBI WGS metagenome assembly OGCR01 (sample SAMEA2582178, study PRJEB24529) | metagenome | biome: Human gut stool | place: China | collected 2011 | reverse complement strand
TCCGAGATGTACATCGAGACCTCTCCTCAGAGCGTATTTACCTCTACCATCAAGGTTTACGAGTTACTTGGTGCAGAAGTATATCTGTACTTCGATCTTGACGAGTTCCCTATGACCGCAAGAGTAGATTCTCGTACCACTGCAAGACCTGGCGATACCGTTAAGTTCGCTCTGGATGTTGAGAAGATCCACGTATTCGACAAAGAGACCGAGCAGGTTATTACCAACTAGTCTTAATCTATATTGTATGTAATTACCCCATCTGTTGATAACAGATGGGGTTTTTTGTGCTCTTTTTTCAGGCGTGTAGTTATCTAATCGTAAATATAGACAATAAATCGAAAAGTTGTGATATTGAGACTGTGCAATCTGCATGATACCATAGATTTAGAAACAGAGATTACCACCTACAAAGAAGGGAGCAGAGACTATGAATTATGAAAAAGAAATAGAAGTATTGGGAAAATATGATGTGGTAGTAGCAGGAGCCGGACCGGCAGGTATCTGTGCAGCAGTAGCAGCAGCCAGACAGGGAAAAAAGGTTGCATTGAGAGATATGGTACGATCGGCGGAAACCTTACTATCGGCTGTGTAGGACCGATCCTTGGTAAGGGCGCAAAAGGAACCATGTATGATGAAATCCGTGATCTTCTGGGAGTACAGGATCGTGAGCATGGAGGCAACAAGGTGCAGGATATGGAAGACACCAAGAGTGTTTTACTGGACTTTGTAATGAAAGAAAAAATCGACGTGTATATGCAGACTCCCGTTGTTGATGTATTACATGATGATAATAAAATTAAGGGAATCGTAACTTCCTGGAAAACAGGACTCGGCATTATTCAGGGAGAAGAATATATTGATGCAACCGGAGATGGAGACATTGCATATTTTTCCGGAGTGCCTTATGAGATGGGTCGCCCGGGAGATAAGAGATTACAGCCGGTGACTGTAATGTATATCATTCAGAACGTGGATGAATCCAAAGCAATTACCTGTGTGGGAGAAGAGGATGAAGTAAAAATCGGTGGAGAGCGCTTCCTGGAGTTCACCGCCAGATGTTGCAAAGAAGGTATTTTACCGGAAAATTGTTATTGTGTGAGACTTTATCGGACCACCTATGAAGGAGAGAGACTGGTCAATACAACGCAGGTAAATTACGTGGATCCGCTGGATCGGAAACAAATTCTGGAGGCAGATCAGGAATTAAGACATCAGATGAATATTATTACTGATTTCCTTCGCAAGTATGTTCCCGGATATGAGCATTGTACAATAAAAACCGGAGCCTCTACTCTGGGAATTCGTGAGAGCAGACGTTTTTCCGGAA
>OGCR01000180.1_pt1 | contig 1524 bp, 1 predicted proteins | sample 1570291 | NCBI WGS metagenome assembly OGCR01 (sample SAMEA2582178, study PRJEB24529) | metagenome | biome: Human gut stool | place: China | collected 2011 | reverse complement strand
GTTGCTCAGGCACTTATAAATAATGTTAAACTATAGTGTTGCGGAATTAAGGATAATAAGAATTCAAAAGGTGAAGATAAGATAACTTTACCTACTGAATCAACTACTTCATCAACTACTCCACCCGTAACGTACGGTAGCTGGAATGCAGCTAGTAACGCCAATGAAACAAGATTTAAAGATAACACAAAGGGTTTCTATATGGCAAATGCACCTGTATTTGTCGCAGGTGGAGAACCAACTACTCTTGTAAATATTGATAAGGTATATGCAACAAAGCAGAAAGCTGAAACCAATGCGGCTACAACTATTCATGTAGAGCGCGGTTTGGCAAAAGTTACTGTTGCTTCTTTCCCAAAAGACCTGTCTCCAACAGGAACAATATATAACAGCGATAAGGTTGAGATCACAGCATGGAATTTGGATGTTACTAATAAGAGTACATTCCCTATTCACAAGACAACAGGTTTGAATTCACCATTTACAACAATTTGGAGTGCCTCAACAGATCCAGCTCCTTCAACAGGTCGTTTTGTTGATGCAGCTAACTCTGCCTTCAAGCGTGTACATTGGGGTGTTGACCCTAACTATAGTACTGATTTAGATGAGACTGCATGTAAAAACGCATTTACTATACTTGATCCAAATGCAGAAATTAATGGTACAGCAAAAAAAACTCAGTACTGTCTTGAGAATACTTTCGACATTAAGCACATGCTGCAGGGTCAGACAACACGTGTTGTGTTCAAGGCAACATATAAGCCTGATGGAATCACTAAGGGAGATACATTCTATAAGATTGGTAACAGCACAGACCTTTGGAGCGAAGAGAATCTCAAGAAGCAGATTAAGACCGTTGCTCTCAATGTTATGGGTATTACAAAAGCTGAAGAGCAGGCAAAATATGATGTAGACCTTTCTAAGGGCTCAAACATCAGCGGTGTGGCTGGTCATCAGCATCTCGTTAAGGCAGAAAACATTACCTACTCAGGCGAAGCTACTTCATCAAAGGTTAATCCAGCTGCTATTACTGCAATCAACGAAAAGCTTGGTTTGTCAGATGCAGCCGGTATCTCTACATATCTCAATGGCGAGGCTTACTACATTGCCCGCATCAAGCACTTCGGTGACGACTTGACACCTTGGAGTGAGGGTGATAAGACTTATGGAGATAACGATGAAACACAGAACAACAAGTATCTTGGTCGTTATGGTGTACTCCGTAACAACTGGTATGAGTTGACTGTAAATAGCGTTAGTGGTCCTGGTACACCAGATGTTCCAACCATCAAGCCTGACGTTCCAGACGATGAGAGCTACAGATACATCAGCGTCAGCGTAAAGATCCTCTCTTGGGCTAAGCGTTCACAGAGCGTCGATTTGTAATTCATTTCACATTATAATATATAGCTCAGCCGCTCTAGCGCTAAGGAGCGGCTGGCTATATCGGAAGAATAAGAATCTATTTATAACCCGTTGGCGGAATTAATTTAGCGCATACTTAACCCTGCCAATCGGTCTGTT
>OGCR01000177.1_pt1 | contig 1534 bp, 1 predicted proteins | sample 1570291 | NCBI WGS metagenome assembly OGCR01 (sample SAMEA2582178, study PRJEB24529) | metagenome | biome: Human gut stool | place: China | collected 2011 | reverse complement strand
GGACTGTGTTAAAAGAACAAAGGCGCAAAGATACTCACGCAGGACGGAAGGCAGCGTCTCAAAGTTTTTGATATTGACTGTCGTCATCTCGTCCAGGAAATAGACGAAAGGAACCTTGTTCCGCATGGTGAACTGCCGGGAAGATATGGTCATGAGCATGCCGATGACCGGAGCATAGACCGAGTTCTTGGAGAAGTTGTTGCTGATGGCAAAAAGTTTCGGATTTTCCGGATCGATCAGGTTGAAATCGAAATCGTCCCCTGAAAGGACATAGGCGATCTCCTCGTTCTGTGAAACGGTGGCCAGATTGTTACACAGCGTGGAGAGATAGGATGCCTGGGTCTTCTCAATGCTCGGGGAACTCGTCCCAGAACCGGAACGCCACGCCGCGGAGGATGCCCAGACCTCCGGCGACCCATTCGTTCTGCTGTTCCTTCTTGGGAAGCAGCGCGAGCAGCACGTCCTCCATCAGCTGGATCAGTTCCGTGCGGTCCCTCACCACCTTGAGCGGGTTGAACCGGTACGACCGTTCAGGCCTGTCGAAACTGACATAGTAGAACTTGTGCGGATACCTGTGCCTTTTAATGAGGTTGTAGGCGGTACGGGTATAGTCCGTATCCTTGAAGTCATAGATGAAACCGGCGAATCCGGCCCTGATGTACTGTTCCATCAGCGGTTTGCCTATGGATTTGGTCTTGCCGGAACCGGCTCCTCCATAGACAAGGAAATTGGAGAACCAGTAATAATATCTGATAATCGTCCCGTCCGTGAAGGGAGAGCAGGGCTTTTCCGCCCTTTCCGCTTTCTGCCCCTCCTTTGAAAGAAAGACGGAGAAGTACGGAAACGACACCCGGAAGCAGGAACCACCACCCGTCCGGGATGGTGGCATGTGCGACAGCTGTTTCTGCAAGTACCAGCAGCAGGAACAGGACATGTGACATCCGGGATTTTCCCGGAAACAGACAGCTGGCAATGCCGCCGCCAAAAAGCAGGGCTGCCAGTCTCATAATAAACATATGATCCATATTCATAAATTGATTCAGATTTTTCCGGTAAGCGCATCCTTTACCAGTCTTTTGGCTTCCGCTATGAGAGCCTGTTTCGGATTCGCCATGAAACGGAACATCCGGTAAGACACATCCAGCATCTTCCTCTCGTTTCTGAATTCTTTCTGCAGGATGGCGGATTTGGCCATGCTCATCGCCTCGTTCTTTCCCGGAACATAATGGTAGGTGTGTTCCCTGCCGTCCTCGTAATACTTGTGTGTGGCCTTGTAACCATACATGCTGATGAACCGGTCCGCACACCGGGATTTCCACTCCATGTGTTCGAAACCCACCATGACTTTCTTACCGTTTAGTTCATTAAATGAACCTTTACTTCTTGCTAATGGTGAAAGTCTTACTGTTTGTGTCACATCGTTCCGTGACACGATGATATGAACATGGAGTTGCAGCCCGGGTTTCCTGTCCCCTGACTTTGCCCGCCCCTCCTTCACATCCCGGTCTGTTCCTTTATAATACCGGGCATTACC
>OGCR01000159.1_pt1 | contig 1776 bp, 1 predicted proteins | sample 1570291 | NCBI WGS metagenome assembly OGCR01 (sample SAMEA2582178, study PRJEB24529) | metagenome | biome: Human gut stool | place: China | collected 2011 | reverse complement strand
ATAATTGGCTTGCATATCTCGAAAAAAAGTCGTACCTTTGCACTCGCTAAGAAATAGTTAATTTTCGGTTAAGAAAGGTAAATATTTGTTTAGTGAAGTTCTTTAACTTATTGATAATCAATAATGTCTTATAAGGTCGAGTACGAGACCATTGTCCACTACAACAAGGATTAAGACCTTTCTTGGCTTGACCGATAGAGAGACTGATTGTTTTGTACGAGACCATTGTCCACTACAACAAGGATTAAGACTTATTCTGGATTTGAGGATTCATTGCCTTTTACGGGTACGAGACCATTGTCCACTACAACAAGGATTAAGACATACCAAACTCCATCAGGAGTAACACTATATTCTGTACGAGACCATTGTCCACTACAACAAGGATTAAGACCAACTCAGCTAAGGTCATATCAGACCCAATCAAAGTGTGTACGAGACCATTGTCCACTACAACAAGGATTAAGACTTTGAGGATTCATTGCCTTTTACGGTTTTTTGTTCCGTACGAGACCATTGTCCACTACAACAAGGATTAAGACATTCATAATAAGTTCTCCTATTTTTTATTAATACTTTTGTACGAGACCATTGTCCACTACAACAAGGATTAAGACATTTCATAATAATAAGTGTTTAAATTAATGAAACTAGTACGAGACCATTGTCCACTACAACAAGGATTAAGACCTCCCCTAACATTCCTTCTGCGCAAGTAGTATTGTGTACGAGACCATTGTCCACTACAACAAGGATTAAGACCCCTCAACAGCAACTAAATAGAGGAAATCTGCTATCAGTACGAGACCATTGTCCACTACAACAAGGATTAAGACTTCTGGATTTGAGGATTCATAGCCTTTTACGGTGTACGAGACCATTGTCCACTACAACAAGGATTAAGACGTCTCCAACTGAACTGCGCTCATAGCACTGTGCTTTGTACGAGACCATTGTCCACTACAACAAGGATTAAGACGTTACCTGACCACAGGCAAAGAAGCACATTGTGGCAGTACGAGACCATTGTCCACTACAACAAGGATTAAGACTAACCTGGAGTTTCCAGGCCAACATGATTAGGAGACGTACGAGACCTTCGTCCACTACAATAAGGATTAAGACACATTCATTTGTGCCTTGAACTGCTCTACTGTCAGAGTGGTTCGTGACTATTGTCCACTACAATAAGGATTAAGACACTCATTGGTAGTAGTCTCAACATACTCTCCAGTATTCGTACGAGACCATTGTCCACTAAAACAAGGATTAAGACTCATCAGTATGAATATCATAATGGGTAGTTCCATTGAGTACGAGACCATTGTCCACTACAATAAGGATTAGATTTATTTTACAAAAATATATTTATGAGTTATTCGTTGATTATTTTATTTCATATGTAGGGTTAATCGTTACATGAAAAAATCCCATATCAAGGTTGGATGACCTTGGTATGGGATTGATTTTAATATTGTGATATTCTTATATTTAGTTCTGTCCTGTTTGGATCTCTCTTGCCTTGTTTTATTTCCTAAAGCGAGTTCTTCACGTTTTTACTTCTTGTAGGAATCATAGAGTTCTTTGGCCTTGTCTTCGCCTAGGAAGCCTGTCAACTTTCTCCAGATGCCACTCTTGTCAAATGGCTTGGCAAGTTCCTTCACTTCCTTCTTGGATGGATCCTGTAGCAAGCGGGTTGAGGTATTGAAGAGGTCGTTGCTGTCGGATTCGTTGAGCTGTGATGTCTTGAAGTCTTTCAGCCATTTTTCCACCTTC
>OGCR01000138.1_pt1 | contig 2066 bp, 5 predicted proteins | sample 1570291 | NCBI WGS metagenome assembly OGCR01 (sample SAMEA2582178, study PRJEB24529) | metagenome | biome: Human gut stool | place: China | collected 2011 | reverse complement strand
CATACCTATCGAACCTCTCTTTCCTTATATTGTGGTTCAATCATTCCGAGATGAAGTTTCAATGCAAAATTGATTTTATCCATAACCTCGGAATCATTTTTGATAAAACCTACTGTTCCTCTCACTGCATCCTTAGATACTGTCACTATATCCTCTGCAAGTAAATCTGATAGCTGCTTCAAATGATAGCCATTTACTTCATCTGATTTAATCTGCACATGGACCGGCTTATCCTTTATACGCGTAGTCAGAGGACACACCGTAATTTGTGGTGCCCTACAATGATTACTTGCATTACTGCTAACTACTACACAAGGTCGAATACCGCCCTGCACTCCATGCGGCTGTGTGCCTAAATCTACATACACAACCTCTCCTCTGCTAAAACTGCTATATACTCTTCTATTTTTTTGCATTTGGCTTTACCTCCAACTCTAATCCAAGTCTGCCTTCTGTCGTTGTCACAAACGATCCTCCAGCATTCTTTATCTTTCCGATTAAGCTATAAATCAGTTCATCATCTTTCGACAAAACCCATGATCTTGTTACTATTACGCCATCAATCTGATGTTTTCTAATCATATTTGCCATAATTTCAAACTGACGATATACATCATCTATTGAAAATCCGTTTCTTCTGACCGTCTTAACCACCTTGATGTTATGGCGATTTGCATATTCCCTGATAACTTTCTCCTGCTTAGATTCCTTTCTCTCAATTTGTGTAAGAGTACCTTCTGTTTCAGACAGATAGGCAATGCAATCTAAGTGTGATTCAATTTTTCTACGTGACATAACTTACCTCCCCACAACCTGCATTCCGGACATTCCATCTATCATAAATGAGAAGCAATGTATTAGCATCACATTCATAAGCTTCCATAAATAAGTACAAGGCTCTCATACTGAGATTTCGAATACCATACTCAATTTGCTTAATACTTGATACACTTAACCCAGTAACTGCACTGACATCTTCTCGTGTCATCTTTTTATCTTTTCTTATCTGCTCTAAGGCAGGTCCTATTTCAAACGCATTATATTCCATCATTTTTCTCATCCTCCAGATCATCCAAACCAAAATACTCGTATGCTTCCTGTTCTGTCGGGAACACTCCGGCGATGCTTCCATCGCCGTATCTTACGATTGTTCCAAATTCAACATCCGTAAATCTTAGTCTTCCTAAAGATTTATGGATTATATTTTTGCTATTCATCCACTTCAGAATCATCCGAATAATCCAGAGATAAAATATGGTGATGTTCCATTTCTAAAATCATTACCGGCTTATACATCAGTGTTTCAACAAACTTTAATAGATCATCCAAATCTGTGGTAAATGCGAAAAGATTGTTTACAAGTACCACTAACGCATCTGTATCATCCACTGTCATCATTTGCTGAATCATCTACAATTACATCCACTAATTCAACTCCTGCCAGCTCAGCTGTCTTATACATTTCCTCTGCCATCTTATGGATCTTATGCTCTGCTTTACGACTCTTGATAAACGCTATCGCCTTACCGTCATATCTTTGTTCTGTCTCCTTCTTAATAGCCTGCTTTGTATTTGCTGTATTGTCCATTACTTTTAAATTTGTCTTTTTCATCTTGTTGATCTCCTTTACATTCTGATTTGTATTGGAGAGTATTGGCGCCTCCACTCTCGTGGTGTGCTGTTCCTTAGCACATGTTTATCTTACCTTAGTACAGGCTGCCAGTCGTGGGCTCAATCCGTCCAGTCGCTGGTACTCTGAGTCCTATTTTTTATTCTGCTAATGTGTCAAAATCAATCGTTGTATGATAATATTCAGCATACATGCCAGCAGTATCTATGGATAATCCTCTTCTTCCCTGTTCATTCTTACGCACAGTATCTACATCTATTCCAAGCTCATCTGCGACCTGCTGTTGTGTTAATCCTCTCATTTTTCTTAATTCTGATAATCTCTTTCCGCTTCCTGGTGGCTGAACAGCTGCGCCAGCTCAACAAGCTGTCGAACAACATTATTCTTGAGCCGGTCGGGCGCAACACCGCCCCGGCCATTGCTCTCGCGGCCCTCC
>OGCR01000130.1_pt1 | contig 2362 bp, 3 predicted proteins | sample 1570291 | NCBI WGS metagenome assembly OGCR01 (sample SAMEA2582178, study PRJEB24529) | metagenome | biome: Human gut stool | place: China | collected 2011 | reverse complement strand
GGGGCTCAAGAAAAATCCCATCCCCGGATCGAGGATGAGCCGGTCGGCAGCGACCCCGCTCCGTCGCAAGGCGGAAACCCGCGCCTCGAAGAACCGCACAATCTCGTCGAGCGCGTCTTCGGGTCGAAGGTGACCGGTGCGGGTGGCGATGCCATCCCGCTGCGCTGAGTGCATAACCACCAGCCTGCAGTCCGCCTCAGCAATATCGGGATAGAGCGCAGGGTCAGGAAATCCTTGGATATCGTTCAGGTAGCCCACGCCGCGCTTGAGCGCATAGCGCTGGGTTTCCGGTTGGAAGCTGTCGATTGAAACACGGTGCATCTGATCGGACAGGGCGTCTAAGAGCGGCGCAATACGTCTGATCTCATCGGCCGGCGATACAGGCCTCGCGTCCGGATGGCTGGCGGCCGGTCCGACATCCACGACGTCTGATCCGACTCGCAGCATTTCGATCGCCGCGGTGACAGCGCCGGCGGGGTCTTCAGAATGCCGAACTCCGTCACCATGGCGTCGGCCTCCGCAGCGACTTCCACGATGGGGATCGGGCGAGCAAAAAGGCAGCAATTATGAGCCCCATACCTACAAAGCCCCACGCATCAAGCTTTTGCCCATGAAGCAACCAGGCAATGGCTGTAATTATGACGACGCCGAGTCCCGACCAGACTGCATAAGCAACACCGACAGGGATGGATTTCAGAACCAGAGAAAGAAAATAAAATGCGATGCCATAACCGATTATGACAACGGCGGAAGGGGCAAGCTTAGTAAAGCCCTCGCTAGATTTTAATGCGGATGTTGCGATTACTTCGCCAACTATTGCGATAACAAGAAAAAGCCAGCCTTTCATGATATATCTCCCAATTTGTGTAGGGCTTATTATGCACGCTTAAAAATAATAAAAGCAGACTTGACCTGATAGTTTGGCTGTGAGCAATTATGTGCTTAGTGCATCTAACGCTTTTAGCAGGGGCGCGACGTCAGGAGCGTCCCTTGCCTAAACTTGTTAAGGCATTTGTGAACAAACGCCACCAGCCTATCTCGAATCAAGCAGGACCCATCCAAGATTGGCATAAAAGGTACATTCAACCTTTTCACTGCATCCCATTGGTGCACGTACTCGGTCTTGCAACTCGGACACTTTGGGTTTGCACCAGGAACAAACCTACCCCCGCAAGGGCAATCTGGAAGAGTTGCTGCTATTCGATCCAAGAGCTCTTGATTGATTTCATTTTCATACAGTAATGCATGGTCCTGCTCTCTATGGATTACATTCGAGCAAGTATCACAGAAAAAATGCGGGCAACTGTCGCTCATGCCGCTCGATTGCCAGGCAGGAGTTTCCTTCCCACACTTTGGGTTTGGGCATTTCATTCTTCCTATCCATGGTGCATTCGCTTCGTAATGTACGATTTTCATGTAGCCTTAACGCCTGGCACAGCGGATCGCAAACCTGGCGCGGCTTTTGGTACAAAAGGCGTGACAGGTTTGCGAATCCGTTGCTGCCACTTGTTAACCCTTTTGCCAGATTTGGTAACTATAATTTATGTTAGAGGCGAAGTCTTGGGTAAAAACTGGCCTAAAATTGCTGGGGATTTCAGGAAAGTAAACATCACCTTCCGGCTCGATGTCTATTGTAGATATATGTAGTGTATCTACTTGATCGATCAGGCTTTTGTATATCTCCCCACCACCTGAAACAATGACATGATCCGTTATTTTCTTTAGGTTGGTTAAAGCATCTTTAATTGATGGAAAGATCAATACGTTCTCATTGTCAGATGTAAAACTTGAACGTGTTACGACCGCATACTTTCGGTTGGGTAATGCTCCCATTGATTCAAAAGTCTTGCGTCCAACCAACAGCCATTGGTTATAGGTAATAGCTTTAAACAGTAGCTGTTCACCTTTGGCACTCCATGGAATATCAGGGCCATTCCCGATAACTCCATTCTTCGATATAGCTACCATTAGTGATAGTTTCACAATTCTTCCTCAGAGGTTAACTTTGTTTTAGGGCGACTGCCCTGCTGCGTAACATCGTTGCTGCTCCATAACATCAAACATCGACCCACGGCGTAACGCGCTTGCTGCTTGGATGCCCGAGGCATAGACTGTACAAAAAAACAGTCATAACAAGCCATGAAAACCGCCACTGCGCCCCTATCTCATCTGCGCAAGGCAGAACGTGAAGACGGCCGCCCTGGACCTCGCCCGCGAGCGCCAGGCGCACGAGGCCGGCGCGCGGACCCGCGCCACGGCCCACGAGCGGACGCCGCAGCAGGAGCGCCAGAAGGCCGCCAGAGAGGCCGAGCGCGGCCGTGAGGCTTGGACGCTAGGGCAGGGCATGAAAAAGCCCGTAGCG
>OGCR01000128.1_pt1 | contig 2434 bp, 3 predicted proteins | sample 1570291 | NCBI WGS metagenome assembly OGCR01 (sample SAMEA2582178, study PRJEB24529) | metagenome | biome: Human gut stool | place: China | collected 2011 | reverse complement strand
GCATCGGATGTGAGTACGGCGCTCTTGGCTACTAAGATGGAATCCACGTCTTTAACAGGTATGCGATGGCTTCCTGTTGAATTGTTGAGCATGAATGCTCCATTGTTGATGCTAAGTTTAGCACCGTATGAATTTAATACGATCTCCATAGGCACATGGTTTTGATTTCTGTGTGCAAAGATAAAGCGGTATTTTGAAATTGTATTTCACTGGCTCGATTTTCATGATTTTATTGGTTTCTGCATCTCATTATTTCGGGTATGGATTGTGCGTTCTTCACTTTTCTTGTCATCGTCAGTATCTCAAATGAAGTGGAGAGGGGAGTGATGGATATGCTGGATTTATGTTTTGTGATAGTAGATAGCCTTCTTTTTCTGATATTTGTAAGTGCTTAATGTTGTTTTGGAGGTATTTTTTCGCTTGCTTTTAGGTTTCTGTCTCACGTTTTAGTTAACAGAATTAAATTTTAGGGCTGACAATAGCTAAATATTTAAGATAAATTGGCTTGCATATCTCGAAAAAAAGTCGTAACTTTGCACCCGCTAAGAAATAGTTAATTTTCGGTTAAGAAAAGTAAATATTTCTTTAGTGATGTTCTTTAACTTATTGATAATCAATAATGTCTTGTAAGGTCGAGTACGAGACCATCGTCCACTACAACAAGGATTAAGACAACACAAGCTCAAGATAATCAACACGTGACATAGTGGTACGAGACCATCGTCCACTACAACAAGGATTAAGACGCATTAATGTTACACTTATATCTCACGTCTATTCAGTACGAGACCATCGTCCACTACAACAAGGATTAAGACCTAAATTTACTAATATGAATACTGTCATAAACAGCAAGTACGAGACCATCGTCCACTACAACAAGGATTAAGACCGTGCTACGCTGGCTTTCTCGAAGTTCTTAACTTGTACGAGACCATCGTCCACTACAACAAGGATTAAGACTCATATGAGTCTGTTATTGTTCCTAACTCGTTAGTAGTACGAGACCATCGTCCACTACAACAAGGATTAAGACGGTTCATGGTATTCTCTACATTCTCTCTCGAATGTGTACGAGACCATCGTCCACTACAACAAGGATTAAGACCAAAGATAGCTTAGCTTGGTGAACTTATAGTCGCTCAGTACGAGACCATCGTCCACTACAACAAGGATTAAGACAGTTAAAAATTCAATGAAAGAAAGAGGGAAATCCAAGTACGAGACCATCGTCCACTACAACAAGGATTAAGACACATGCAGCAAAAGCTATTCCAAAGAAGAACAACAGTACGAGACCATCGTCCACTACAACAAGGATTAAGACATGTCTGCGGATGCTGTGCTACGAGCATAGGTATGGTACGAGACCATCGTCCACTACAACAAGGATTAAGACGCTCTTTTAGCTTCATTATCCATAATCAAATTATCAAGTACGAGACCATCGTCCACTACAACAAGGATTAAGACTTGCTAATATGAATACTGTCATAAACAGCAATCAGTACGAGACCATCGTCCACTACAACAAGGATTAAGACAATTTCACATTAGCAGGGTCAAAACCCTCAACGTGTGTACGAGACCATTGTCCACTACAACAAGGATTAAGACGTTGGGTCGAAATCTGGGTCGACATCTGCGACTCTTGTACGAGACCATCTTCCACTATAATAAGGATTAAGACTGCTCATGCATGATGAGCATGTGGTTTCCGTCCTGCATGTACGAGACCATCTTCCACTACAATAAGGATTAAGACTCGGACTTCGGTAATTAACTTAAACTTCCAATAGTCTGTACGAGACCATCTTCCACGACAATAAGGATTAAGACGGGTTTTGGAATGTAGTTGGGAACCAGTTGATAGCGTACGAGACCATCGTCCACTACAATAAGGATTAAGACTCCTTGAAGTACACCTGCAAGAAGTTTGGTGTCAGTACAAGACCATTGTCCACTACAACAAGGATTAAGACCAGGCAAAGAAGCACATTGTTGCTCCTGAAGCATGCACGTACGAGACCATTGTCCACTATAACAAGGATTAGAATCATTTGTTTGTGAGTTATTCATAGGTTATTTTGGTTCATTGTTAGGGTTTACTGTTACATGAAAAAATCCCATATCAAGGTTGGTTGCCTTGGTATGGGATTGATTTTAATATAGTGATTTGCTGTTCTGTTCAGGTCTGTTTGGACCTATCCTTTTTTACTTCTGGTAGGAATCATAGAGTTCCTTGGCCTTGTCTTTGCCTAGGAAACCGGACAGTTTTTTCCAGATTCCACTCTTGTCAAATGGTTTGGCAAGTTCCTTCACTTCCTTCTTGGATGGTTCCTGTAGCAAGCGCATTGAGGTATTGAAGAGGGCGTTGCAGTCGGATTCGTTGAGCTGTGATGTCTTGAAGTCTTTCAGCCATTTTTCCACCTTC
>OGCR01000108.1_pt1 | contig 3456 bp, 4 predicted proteins | sample 1570291 | NCBI WGS metagenome assembly OGCR01 (sample SAMEA2582178, study PRJEB24529) | metagenome | biome: Human gut stool | place: China | collected 2011 | reverse complement strand
TTGAGCGATTTTACGAATGGCGAATTAGTATCGGTAGAGATGCGGGGCAAGACAGCGCATTATATCTGGGGAAATCAAGAAGATTATATTCAGGGGAACGTGTGGGTAAATGGAGAAAAAATTTTCGGAAAAGATGATATGGAAATTGTGGGTCTATTTATAAATGCAGAACCATACTATTCCTGTATAACAAGTACTGAGAAAAACAACCTTGGAAATATGTTCATTATCTCCAAAGATCTGCAAACCATTTTATGTGGAGTGACAATCGACGAAGAAGAGTTTTTGTTAGTTACACCAGCAGAGGATGGCACAACGGCAAATAATATGATAAAAACAGCCGAAAAACAGTCCCAGGCATTTTCTCAATGGTTATCAAATGCACGTAGAGGAATAAAGGATTGACTTTATTTGGTCAACGAGCCATAGCGTTTATGATAAAATGACAATATTTATGAGAAAATTCCATTTGCTCAATTATATTTCTAAAGAAAATCTGTTATATGTGAATTGGAATTGATGCTTCAATAATATGACATTTAGAAAGGGACAGATATGAAGAACGTATTCTCACGTTACTATAAAATAATATTATCCAGTATTATCCTTGTTGCGTTACTGGTACTGCGTGAAGACCATGTAGCTTTTGACGAAATGACGGGAATACGATCAGTTATACGTATGCTGTTATATGCAGCCTGGGGAGGAGTGCTATCGACAAAGATTCGACGGAACAAAGTTGAAGGAGTGGAGTATGTTTGCTTTGCTATTTTCGGATTTGTTGCGTTGAACATATTAATTCCTATTTGGGAATTTCAAAGAAATCTTTATCTCTTTATCATAGCAATTCCCGGATTATATAGTATTGTATTCCTGCTAACTGGAATGTTGGCTGGTTATATATGGGGACCGACTGAAAAAAATGACAAAGAGGTTGAGGAATTATAACTAATATTGAAAAATGCATATCGAATGAAAAGAGAGGGGATTTTCATAGAATCTTAAAAATATCCTTGTTTTAGGATTAGGTATGCTGTTTCTTTTTATGCTTTTCTTTGTATTTTAATGGATTGTAAGATGAAAGCGTTATATTATACCCTCTGTCTCTTAATAGCAGACGAGACCGTTTCAAGTTTTGTGTAAACGTTAAAAACTGATATAAGATTTGTGAATAGTTACAAATGGGCAGAGCCGATTTTCCGGATTCTGCCCATATCTGCATTATACAGTAGTTTTTAGGCATGTCAATAAAACCTGCTTAAAATTGACTGTTTTACAGGTTCCGTCCTGCCAGACGTTCTTCAAAATAAATTTCCAGCTGGGAATGGATCTGTCCCCAGTCCTGCCTGTGACCGGTCCATTTTTTCGTGATATCCATGGTTGCCAAATACAGCATTTTCAAAAGGCTGTCATCCGACGGAAAAACCGTTTTGCTTTTGGTCACTTTCCGGAGCTGACGGTTGAAGCCTTCAATAGCATTTGTGGTGTAAATCAGGCGTCTTACTGCCTCTGGATATTTGAAATAAGTGGACAGGGTTGCCCAGTTATCATTCCAGGATTTATAGATTTTCGGGTACTTGGAATCCCATTTATCTTTGAACAATTCTAACTCATTTAAAGCTGTTTCTTCCGTTGGAGCTGCATATACAAGCTTCAGATCAGCCATCAGTTTTTTGATGTCTTTGTATGAAACAAACTTTGTTGAATTACGGATCTGATGGATGATACACTGCTGAATCTCTGTTTTTGGATAAACAGCCTCGATTGCCTGTGGAAATCCATTTAAACCATCAACACATGCAATCAGGATATCCTCAACGCCTCTGTTTTTTAATCCATTCATGATAGAAAGCCAGAACTTCGCACTTTCGTTATCTCCAACATACATTCCAAGGACATCTTTTTTTCCGCTCATGTCGATACCAAGAGCAATGTAAACCGCACGTTTTACGATACGTCCTTCGCTGCGGACATGATAGTGGATCGCATCCATAAATACTACAGCATACACTTCTTCCAGAGGACGTTCCTGCCATTCTTTTACAATCGGCAGGATTTTGTCTGTGATCCGGCTGATTGTGCTGTCAGAAATATCAATATCGTATAATTCACGCATGTGGGATTCAATGTCTCCGGTGGTCATTCCTTTGGCATACATGGAAAGTATTTTTTCTTCCATGTCCTGAGTTACGGTATTTTGATATTTTTTAATCAGCTGTGGTTCGTAATCACCGTTACGATCCCTTGGGATCGCCACATCCATATCTCCATAACTGGTGTGCATGGTTTTGCTGGAATGACCGTTTCTGCTGTTGTCTGTTTCTTTGTTACGATAATCATACTTGGAATATCCTAATTCTTCATCCAGTTCCTCGTCCAAAGCACCTTCCAATAGGACAGACATCATGTCACGCATGATGCCATTTACATCGGTGCCGTCTTTGATGCTGATATCATTATTTTTCAGATAATCACGCATCATTTCTCTCATTGCTGCTTTTTGTGGGCTGTCTTTTCTTCTTGCCATAAAAATAACCTCCAAACTGAGTAATTTTATCTTACATCAGTTTGGAGGTTTACACAAACTTTGGGATACTCCCTAGCAGACAGAGGGTATAACTTTTAGATAGTATTGTGATAAAAACAATAATTTTGATAAGCTTCTCAAATATTCTGCTTCACAATTCTGGAAATCAGTCCAACAGCTACATTTCGTTCCGAATCAATCCGGGTCACCACGAAGCTGACTTCATCCTTCTTTCCGGGAAGTCTGGAGTCATAGCAGCTGTGGGCAATCGCATTGACTCCTATATTAAGCCTTATAAAGACAGTGCCTTTATGAATGTCTGTAATGGTACCGATATATTTGCCCTGAACCTTACATTTCTGCAGATTTTCCACACTGGTATTGCCAAGGACACTTTTAACATCCGCTTTTACAGAAATGTCAGTAACAGAGGATATGGAAACGCTTGTGATACGGACTAAGATCTGGTCGCCTACATGGTAGCTTTCTGTGGCATCCCCCATCCAGTCGTAGGAGAGGTCTCTGGCAGGGATTGAGTATTCCACACCAAAGATCTCAGTGCGGACAGTCTTTTCGGCGACAGCAATGACTCTTGCCTGCACGATACGCCCTTGAGGTGCCATTTGCATCCGGCAGGTAGAAGATCTGGCGTTTCTTAAGCATGGCATCTTTTCTGCTGGCAGCAACGGAGCGAGATTTATTGTCGATTCCTTTGATCAGAAAGTCGATTTCAGCTCCGAGCATATTGCCGAGGATCTTATTTTGTCTGTTAAGGAGCTCCCCGTAGTCGGAAGTGGCATCTTCTTTTAAGTTTATCATCATTTCGGACAAGGGAATTACAATACGCTGGTCCTTATAGTAGACAATCGCTATTGTTCCATCGTTCTCCAGTTTTTCGATACCGCCGAGTATGCCGGTGAGGATTTTTT
>OGCR01000089.1_pt1 | contig 6485 bp, 9 predicted proteins | sample 1570291 | NCBI WGS metagenome assembly OGCR01 (sample SAMEA2582178, study PRJEB24529) | metagenome | biome: Human gut stool | place: China | collected 2011 | reverse complement strand
CTGACTCTGACTCTGACTCTGACTCTGACTCTGACTCTGACTCTGACTCTGACTCAAAATCCAAGCGTCATGCTTTGCCCTTAATTTTGGGTCGGACAAAACTGAGTATGATAGATTTATTATTTTTATTATTTCATTTTGTCTTTTTCTTTTATCTTCAGGGTGTTTGTCAGGATGATGAATAGAACACAATCGCCTATAAGAAAGTTTTATTTCATCCTGACTGGCGCTCTGACTTACTTTCAGATTGTCATAGTGCGTTCTCATTTAATACTTACTTCTTATATACGATATCAATAAAGCTGTTAATATCTTTGAAAGCGCCTTTGTCAGTAAGAATGTACTTATCAGATATACCCAAAAATAAAACATCCCAAGGTTGTTGTTTTTTTGTCTTTTATAAATGTAAACAGGGAATATGAAATACCATCCCCATGATGGGCAATACGCGTTATTCTCTCTTAAAAAAGAAAGATCTCTCCGGAACATTACAATGGAAAAGATAACAGCAACGACTAATGACAGGCTATCTATTGATTCTACTGTATTCTGATTTATATCCCCGTAATTCATGGAGAAATAAACAAAAGCTAAAGTGAAATTTAATATTACACATATCAGTGGTAAGAAAACTAACAACTTAAAGTTAGAGTCATTCAGATACTTGTTCATCAGTCATTAACGCGCCATGTGAAAATTTATGGATTTGCCCCTATATTTCCAGACACCTGTTATCACTTAACCCATTACTGGCCCGCTGCCGCAGATATTCCCGTGGCGAGCGATAACCCAGCGCACTATGCGGATGCCATTCGTTATAATGCTCGAACGCCTCTGCAAGGTTCTTTGCTGCCGTTAACCCGTCTGGTTTGGGCATGATACTTATGTAGTCACGCTTTATCGTTTTCACGAAGCTCTCTGCTATTCCGTTACTCTCCGGACTCCGCACTGCCGTGTTCTTCGGTTCAAGTCCCAACATCCTGGCGAACTGACGTGTTTCATTCGCCCGGTAGCATGAACCATTATCCGTCAGCCACTCCACTGGAGACGCCGGAAGCTCGCTGCCAAAGCGGCGTTCCACTGCTCCCAGCATGACGTCCTGTACTGTTTCACTGTCGAAGCCCCCCGTTGTGACCGCCCAGTGCAGTGCCTCACGGTCACAGCAGTCCAGCGCGAACGTGACCCGCAGTTTTTCTCCGTTATCACAGCGGAACTCAAACCCGTCAGAGCACCATCGCTGATTACTTTCTTTCACAGCCACTCTGCCGGTATGTGCCCGTTTCGATGGCGGTACAGCGGGTTTTCGCTCAAGCAACAGCGCATTCTGGCGCATGATCCGGTAAACACGTTTGGCATTGATCGCAGGCATACCATCAAGTTCTGTTTGTCTGCGAAGCAGCGCCCATACCCGACGATAACCATATGTGGGCAGCTCTCCGATAACATGGTGTATACGGCGAAGCACATCCGTATCATCCGTGTGACGGCTGCGGCGGCCGTCCTTCCAGTCATCGGTTCGTCTGAGAATGACGTGCAACTGCGCACGCGACACCCGGAGACAACGGCTGACGAAGCTTACTCCCCATCCCCGGGCAATAAGGGCGCGTGCGCTATCCACTTTTTTGCTCGCCCATATTCAACGGCTTCTTTAAGGAGTTCATTTTCCATCGTTTTTTTGCCGAGCAGGCGCTGGAGTTCTTTAATCTGCTTCATGGCGGCAGCAAGTTCAGAGGCAGGAACGACCTGTTCTCCGGCAGCCACAGCAGTAAGACTTCCCTCCTGGTATTGCTTACGCCAGAGAAATAGCTGGCTGGCTGCCACACCATGTTGCCGGGCAACAAGGGAGACCGTCATTCCCGGTTCAAAGCTCTGCTGAACGATAGCGATCTTTTCCTGTGTAGTACGCCGTCTGCGTTTCTCCGGCCCTAAGACATCAATCATCTGTTCTCCAATGACTAGTCTAAAAACTAGTATTAAGACTATCACTTATTTAAGTGATATTGGTTGTCTGGAGATTCATGGGGCCAGTCTAATTTATTCCAAATTATTACATAGCTAAGGTTCATTTTCTCATTTTTTTTGCACTCGAACCTATATCAGATAACAGCCCTCTCCAGTAGTGGGCTTTTTTTTGCAGCCGGCACGAAATCTGACATACTGCATTGTACCTTAAGCCAGTACACACAGCGTCCCCTCTAACGAGGTGCCACCGTGACTGGTTCAGGGGGCTCGCCGCCCCCCGAAACCCCTGGCATCCACTGCGAAAAATTCTCACGGTGGTGCGAATTTTTTCTCAGCGGAGCCTATGGAAAAGCGAACGAAAGAGATCAAAATCCGGCTCACCGAAACCGAGCATCAGCGACTGCTTGATCGCTGCGACCGGACTCACCTTGCGGAGTGGCTGCGTCAGCTAGGTCTGGGTGAACACACCTCACGCAAGCGTCGTGTGCCTGACGTGGCACCCGAACTGCTTCGACAGGTCAGCGGGATTGGCAACAACCTGAACCAGATTGCCCGCCGTCTGAACCAGACTGATTACCTGACGCCTTCTGAACGTGCCTCGTTGCTCGTCGTACTGACCAGCCTTGATCGGCAGCTTGGCGACCTGCTGGAGCAGAACCGTGATCGTTAAAATTCATTCGCGGGGTGCGGGTTCGGGCAGCGGTCCTGTGGATTACCTGCTGGGAAAAGACCGGCAGCGCGAACAGGCCAGCGTACTGCGCGGCAATCCTGAACATGTGCGTGAGCTGATCGACGGCTGCAACTTTGCCCGCGCCTACACTTCCGGCGTGCTTTCATTCCAGGAACCTGACATTGCAGACGCCGAGAAATCGCGCCTGATGGACGAATGGGAGCACACGCTGCTGACCGGACTCGACCGCGACCAGTACGCCTGCCTGTGGGTAGAGCATCGCGACAAGGGACGGCTTGAGCTGAATTTTGTCATCCCGAACATCGAATTGCAGAGTGGAAAACGCCTGCAACCCTACTTTGACCGCGCCGACCGTCCCCGCGTCAACGCCTGGCAGACCCTGACCAACGACCGGCTGGGGCTGCGCGACCCGAATGACCCGACCTACCGCCGTCCGCTGACGCAGGCCAGCGATCTGCCCCGCGACAAACAGCAGGCGGCAGAGAAAATCACCGCCGGCCTGATGAACCTGATGCAGGGGCGTGATCCGCAGCCGGCAGGACGTGGTGACGCAGCTGGAAAGCTACGGCCTGACCGTAGCGCGGGAAACGAAAAGCAGCATCAGCATTGCCGATCCGGACGGCGGCCGAAATATCCGGCTGAAAGGAATGATTTATGAGCGAGATTTTAAATTTGGCGAAGGGCTTCGAGGAGAAATCGAAGCAGCAGGCGCAGGATACCGAGCAGAGCGTGAAGCGCGAGTTCGCGAGGCTGGAGACGTCTATCAGCGCGGAACTGCAATCAAGCTCGCAGAGCATCAGCAACGCTATCCGCGAGCAGAACGGCAGGCTGACGGGCATGATCAGAACCTCCGTTTCAGCGGCGATGGCGTGGGTATTCCTCTGCTTCGCCCTGCTGATCGGCATCATGGGGGGGATAATCTGGTTTCAGGGCACGATCATCACCTCGCGCCTGAGCGAAATGGACAGCTACAGCCAGCAGCTGGCGAACCTGAAAGCGAAAAGCGGCGCGGGCGTGGCGATCTACAGCGACGACAAGCACCGGAACACCTACATGGTGGTGCTGCCGAAGCAGGCGCACGGCGTGGAAACCTATACATCGACGACCGACAACACCGTAGTGAAATACACGGCGAAATAACCCCGTCAGAGCGCCCTGAAACGACACAGCGCGTTTTTAACACCGAGGATGACCAAAACCATGACCGAGATGGAAAAACAGCTTCTGAGCGCCTTAGAGAGCTTACAGACAAGCTACGAGCAACAGCAGCAGGCGTGGCAGGACAGCTACAGCAGCTTGCAGCACATGTTCGAGGCTACCTCACAGGCGCTGACGCACAGCGACCGGGTGTGTCAGCACTTGAGCAGTCAGGTAGAGAGCTTGCGCGCGCAGGTCGAGAGCTTGAGCAGGAACGTCAGCCGCTTGATGCGTTGATCAGGCAGCACGACCGCGCCTACGCCGAGAAGCTGCGTGAGCAGCAGCCAGAGCCGGAGCCGCAGAAAAAAACGACCCGCTACTATGGCCCCTCGATGTGACCGCTTTTCCGAAATCAGAATTAAGTGTACTATGTACTCCGTTAAAAACAGGAGACAGCCGTGAGTCACGCGATTGAGTTTATCGAGACCCCGATGTTTACCCGTCAGATAAAACAGATCGCCACGGATGAAGAACTCAGGGAGCTGCAAAAGACGCTGATTGAGTCGCCGGACAAAGGCGATCTCATTCAGAAAACCGGCGGGCTGCGCAAAATCAGGATGGCGACGGGCAACCAGGGAAAAAGCGGCAGCGTGAGGGTGATTTACTTTCTGGCCACCGCCGAGGTGATCTATCTGGTGATGGCCTACCCGAAAAGCACCAAAGACAGCCTGACGGACGCGGAAAAAGCCGCGCTGAAGACGCTGACCCAACAACTGAAAGACGAGGTGTGACATGAGTTTTTTTGACGAGCTGAAAGCATCGCTGGAAGAAGCCGTTGAAATCAAAAACGGCGTCAGAGAGCCTGCCCGCGTCACCCGTTACGAGCTGGCAGACGTGAAAGCCATCAGGGCACAGCTGAACGTATCTCAGAGCGAGATGGCGAAAGTGCTGGGAACCAGCCTCGACACCATCAAGAGCTGGGAAACCGGACGCCGTAACCCGACCGGACTGGCGGCGAAGGTACTGGCAACCATCCAGGCGAACCCGAAATTCTTCCAGGAACTGGCGGCGCACTAAGCCGTTGTGACAGAAGGATTCGACAGGCGAGGCCGTTCGCGTGTAATTTAACGGCAACAGAAAAAACAAAGCCCCGGAAATCATGTCATATCTTGGCGGATCGCATGATAACCAGGGCCAGGTCGAAACCTTGAAAGGATATTAGCACATGAAACGTGCCAGACAACAGCCCGCCATAAGCGCAGGGCGAATTGAATAACGCAGTACTCGAACTTTTCAACGACCGCTTACCGCACAAGCCGTACTTTTCGGACGATCTGCACTTTGGTGTACGCATTGCCGGTAAGGAACGCGCCATTCTGGCGAAATACATCCAGTTCAATCAGCCTCACGCCATGTTCTGGCTGGGATTCGACGTCGATCGCGCCGGTGCCGCTATTGACTGGAGCGACCGCAATGCCCCCGCGCCGACACTGACGATCACCAACCCCGAAAACGGGCACGCGCACCTGCTTTACGCGCTGGAAACCTCGATACGCACCGCGCCAGACGGAAAAATGAAGCCATTACGCTACGCAGCTGCCGTAGAGAACGCGCTACGTAAAAAATTAGAGGCTGATGCGGGGTATTCGGGACTAATCTGCAAAAATCCGAACCACGGACACTGGAAAATTGCCGTATGGCAGCCGGAACTCTACACGCTGGACTGGCTGGCTGACTCTCTCGACCTGAACGCCGCGAACGACAAAGAAATCGTTTCCGACTACGGCTTAGGCCGTAACTGCACTCTGTTCGATAAAACAAGGAAATGGGCATACCGCGCCATCCGTCAGGGATGGCCTGAGTTCGAACAGTGGCTGAAAGCCTGCTACGAACGTGCCAGTGCCTACAATCTTCAATTCTCAGCACCACTAGATGAAAAAGAGATTCATGGAATAGCTAAAAGTATTGCCAAGTGGACATTTATTAACCTAACCGAGTCCTCTTTTAATGACTTTGTGAGAGTGACTCATACTTCAGATGTGCAAACGTTGAGGGGAATTGCCTCTGGTAAATCAAGGCGAGCTGGCTCTCTGGAGGAAAAATCCCCATGGATATCTATGGGGATTAGTAGGCGTAAATATTTCTATGATAAAAAGAAAAAACTATCTTCCACATAAGTAAGATAGAGGCTTTGTTATTTTAAAGGTTTTATTGTCACCTAGGAACTGATATTCAAAGTTATATACTAGCAATTCACTATATATATAATTTTTTTTGCACACCTCTTCTTTCTTGAATTTACCAAAAAATCTAGAGGATATGGCGTTAAAGTCGAACTCTACTGACGATCTACTAACCTCGTATACATAATGAACATTAAAACCTACTGCGTAGTATTTTGTTAGGGTTGTTATATCATCAATTTTTTGTGGAAGATTAGACTTCATTGCTTCCATGTTAAAAGATCTCTCAAAAGATGTCGCTTCTGTTTCTTTATTTTTTTCTGTATTGATTGGGATTTTATCAATCACAGACCCTATTATTATTATAATTATGGATAATATGATTCCTATCACTATCTTAATAAAAGAGATTGTTCTGTCTTTGACCTTTTCAAAATCAAAGTCATTATAAATATTCTGGTTCTGGTTCTGGTTCTGGTTCTGGCTCTGGTTCTGGCTCTGGCTCTGGCTCT
>OGCR01000083.1_pt1 | contig 7504 bp, 5 predicted proteins | sample 1570291 | NCBI WGS metagenome assembly OGCR01 (sample SAMEA2582178, study PRJEB24529) | metagenome | biome: Human gut stool | place: China | collected 2011 | reverse complement strand
CAGCTGTTACTGCTTTTTTTTGAATTATGCAAGGTATAAACGCGGAGCCGCTTACCGATGAAGAGGGTTTCATCGGGATGGATGTTCGCCTGCTTGACTACCTCTTCATAGATACGGGCATCAGGCTTAGCCAAATGCATTCGCTGAGAGAGGAAACAGTGCTCGAAATAATCCTCTACCCCATGGTTCTGATAAGGGAAGAGATGCTCCACGCAATAATTCCAGTGTATATCAATGGTATTGCTCAAGAGGAAGAGGCGGTAACCAGCCTTCTTCAACTGCAGGAGTCGCTTCTTTTTCTCATCAGGAATCTCCACCAGCATCTTGTTGGCAGCATCGATGATCTCTTCATTTGTCACATCAGCTCCAGTCAACTCACGGGCTGCATCGCAGAATGCTTCGGTGTTAATCATTCCCACACCCAGTTTGCTCATCAGCTTCATCCCCTCACTCTGGGGATTCGGATTCGCCAGTTCCCCCATTCCTATCGCCTTGAAAGCCCCGATGCATCCTTCCAGATTGAGTTTCACCAGGACATTACCTAAATCGAATATGATATTCTTGTATTGCATAATCTACACCTTATTTTAAATCGCACTTTTAATCTTTAACCAAATACTTACTGCAAAAGTACTGTAAATTCAGGAGAAAACAAATGATTTGGAAAAGGAATGGCGGGAATATAACATTTATTAGTAAAAGAGGAAAGCCTATGTATGAGAAAGATTTTCCTCAAACTAATGCCACTATTGCCACGCTCCAAGTTAACCAATTGGTTTTTAGTTATTTAAGCGTTGCAATAAGGGCATTTTCTATTATCACCTATTGCCACCTATTGCCACACTCGGGCGAAAAGCGTGGAATTCTCAGCGAAAAAGCAGAGGAATACTGATTGTTTTCGCAGAAAAACATTAAAAAAGTGGAGAAAAAGGCTTGCGGTTTCGAACATTTTTTTGTATTTTTGCAACCAACAGGAAAAATTCCTGCCGATTCCACCTAGAAGCTTACGACTCCTGTGAAACCACTTTATACACATTTAACCCAAAAACCAATGACACGAGCAGATTTAGTCAGACTCTACTTCGCTAAAGGAGATGTTTACAACTCATGGAGCTATTGCTTCAATTGAGCACGGATGACCAACACGATGTTCACGAATGACCGGCATAGTCGGGCATATTTGCCCAACGCTTCGGGCAAAGCTGGGCAAAACCATCGGCAATCCTAAGTATCACCCTATCAACAAATTAGCAGAAATATGAAGTTTACTATTACAAGAATCAACAAACAGAACAAGTTGATGGTCAGTTCGAAAACCGTAGAACGGTTTCTGGAGCGCATCGCTAAAGATGATGCCAAGCTGAGTGTCACCAATTTCAGAATGAGTGTGCCGCTCATGGAGGCCGACTACCAGTACTACAAAGGCATCAAGGAATGGCAGCACGTTTATCCAGCCGCAGAATTCAACAAGGATGAAAGCGGCAATCTCGTCTTCCAGAAATCAAACGGACTGGTGATGCTCCACTTCATCAACCTCATGTCGGACCAGGAAAAAGATGCCGTCAAGAAGACGGTCAGTCTGCTGCCGATGACCTTCGCTGCCTTCGAAGGAGCCGATGGCAGAAGCCTCATCGTGCTCGTAAGCGTCTGCAACGAAGAAGGAAAAATCCCGACAAAAGAAGCCGACGCAGACTTACTCTACCAGTCTGCCTACGAACAGGCAAAGACACTCTACCAGTCGCAGGTACAGGCAGCCATCAAACCCGAAAAACCATCATTGGCATCCAACTTCATGCTTACACTGGATGCCTCTCCTTATTATAACAGCAAGGCTGTGGCGATGCGCATCTCCCAAAACATGAAGAAGGTAGCCTCAGCCCCTAAGAATGTAGACGATTTGAAAACATACGATGACTATGAGTTTCTTTACCGCAAGGCAGCAGAAGAGACGAAGGAAGAGATGAAAAAAGCCAACATCTCATGGCAGAACGATGAAGACCGGTTCCTTGCCGGTTTCTCAGCCATCGCCATCAAGCTCTGCAACATGGGCCTCAGCGAAGAAGAAGCTTTCATTCATATCCGCCGCAACAACTGGGGACATGTGACAGAAGAGAAACTCCGCCAGATAGTGGGCACCGCTTACGATACCCATTCCAAAGACAGGAAGACGGAGAAATCAGCCTCAGGCAGAAAGGGCCGTGCCGAAATTCTGCAGATGATCAGATACCTGGAGAGCCGGTACCAGTTCCGTTACAATACCGTGATGAAATATACCGAATACCGCCCGAACAATTCATGGGTTGGCGATTTCAGACCGGTGGATGCCCGTGTGCAGAAAAGCATGACGCTGGATGTTCAGATAGCCGACATCCACGTAAGCATCAAGGATGTAAGGAATTTTCTAGAGTCAGACCGCATCAGAAACTACAGCCCAATAGAGTCCTATCTCTATGACTGTCTGGGAAAATGGGACGGCAAGGACCGCATCCGTGCCCTGGCACGAACCGTACCCACCAACAATCCTCATTGGGAAGACTGGTTTTACACCTGGTTTCTGGGAATGGTTGACCAGTGGCGCGGCATGTATCGCCGTCAATATGGCAACAGTACCATGCCGCTGCTCATTTCCAAGCAAGGTTACAACAAGAGCACCTTCTGCCGCCGTCTCATCCCTACCGAACTGTCGTGGGGCTTTACCGACAATATGATTCTCTCAGAAAAGCGTCAGGTATTGCAGGCAATGTCACAATTTCTGCTCATCAATCTCGATGAGTTCAATCAGATTTCACCACAGGTGCAGCAGGGATTTCTGAAGAATCTGCTGCAGTTGCCTACGGTGAAAATCAAGCCGCCATACGGAAGTCATGTACAGGAATTCCCTCGTCTGGCCTCCTTCATCGCCACGAGCAACATGACAGATATTCTTTCCGACCCATCCGGCAACCGCCGTTTCTTGGGAGTAGAACTGACGGGACCTATCGATGTGAGTGGCAGACTGAACTATGAGCAACTTTATGCGCAAGCGATGCAAGCTTTGGAGCGTGGCGAAAAATCCTATTTCGACGCCAAGGAAACCGCAATCATCATGCAACATAACAGACAATTTGAGCAGTTTTCCCCTATCAAGCAATGTTTTCTGCAGGTTTTCGAGCCTGCAAGTACCCCGGAAAATGGCGAATATCTGATGGCAGCCGCCATTTTCGACATTTTGAAGCAGAAATTCGGCTCTTCTCTCCAGGTTTCGAGTATACAGAAATTGGGCAGAGAGCTTCAGAATATAGAAGGTTTAAAGAACCGAAGAACAAGGTTTGGCACTGAGTATCTGGTAGTTAGGAAATAACCTACTCACTTTCCATCTCATTCCCTCATAAAAAGAGTGTGGCAATGCGTGGCATTAGGTGGCAACAGAAATACCGCTTACTGCCACGCATTATTCATTTATAATCAGAGAGTTAAATGCATTGGTGATAGATGTGGCAATAAGAATAGAAAAACATTTTCGTATAAGAATCATAAAGGTAGGAGCAAACCACTTTTTGCTTTACCATTCGCATGTATTGGCAATTGTGCCGAAATCATGAACTTCATTATGCGAACTCATCCACTTCATTTCACGACTTCATCTACTTCATTTCACGAGTTCATCTACTTCATTGAGTTGACACATACGGCTGCGGTGGCTGAAGGAGACGACTGAGTTAACAGAATGAGACGGCTGCATTAGCTGAAGGAGTCGAATGCAGTGGCTGAAGGAGACGAATGCAGTGGCTGATGGAGTCGAATGCGATAACTGAAGGAGTCGAATGCGATAGCTGAAGGAGACGAATGCAATAGCTGAAGGAGTCGAATGCAGTGACCGGAGGAGACGAGTGCGATAGCTGAAGGAGTCGAATGCAGTGACCGGAGGAGACGAATGCTGTGGCAGGAGGAGACACATTCTGAACACTTATAACTAGAGATTGCGGTATAATACTAAACTGAGTCCACTTAAAAAAGTCCCGAATCATATTTTTTGTCATTGTAACTTATTGACAATCAATGGCACGTTTTCGTAAAAATGACTTTTTCAAGTGGGCTCAGAAAATAAAATCTGTTTTCTGTTTCAATCCACACACCCACGAAGGGTGTGACGCCAAGATGGTTCACCTGTTTGTACATTTAATGTTGTTTCAATCCACACACCCACGAAGGGTGTGACGCGAGAAAATTCGTACCTTTGCAATAGATAAAAGGTTTCAATCCACACACCCACGAAGGGTGTGACGTATTATCGTTCTCAAGAGGTGCTTTCTGTGACGTTTCAATCCACACACCCACGAAGGATGTGACTTATCAAAATATGATTCAGTATTTCCAAAATTTGGTTTCAATCCACACACCCACGAAGGATGTGACTTGGCATATCTCCGGCAATTCGTTCGTCATCACAGTTTCAATCCACACACCCACGAAGGATGTGACGTTTTGTCCGCTCTAAAAATTTAAAGCCTTATGATGTTTCAATCCACACACCCACGAAGGATGTGACAGTGCAATATCCTCATAACCGGACTGTTTATCAGTTTCAATCCACACACCCACGAAGGATGTGACGTAAAAACCCAGCTTTGGGCTCTTTCAAAATTAACGTTTCAATCCACACACCCACGAAGGATGTGACATCAACCAGTACTACGACCAGATGCGATATAAGGAGTTTCAATCCACACACCCACGAAGGATGTGACGTCCGTCTCTTACCGGTTTAAAAGGTGATAAGCTGTTTCAATCCACACACCCACGAAGGATGTGACATTACTTAATCTTTCGTAGCTTGACAATATTCCGTTTCAATCCACACACCCACGAAGGATGTGACAGAGCTTTCTTGTCAACAATGCGTTGTTGCATAGGTTTCAATCCACACACCCACGAAGGATGTGACCGTTTAATAAATAACTGAGCATCACGATAATAAAGTTTCAATCCACACACCCACGAAGGATGTGACCCAACAACAACCGTAGAACCTCCATACTCATCAGGTTTCAATCCACACACCCACGAAGGATGTGACCTTTCAGTCTTTACAATGTTATGCCACAAGAGGTTGTTTCAATCCACACACCCACGAAGGATGTGACGCGATAAGGCTGCAACGATTACAGGACGTATCAAGTTTCAATCCACACACCCACGAAGGATGTGACTTCTCATAGTCAGTTGCTGGGCGGAGACTATAATGTTTCAATCCACACACCCACGAAGGATGTGACAAGCGGTTACTCTGCTCAGATTGATAGCACTGGAGTTTCAATCCACACACCCACGAAGGATGTGACCGCCTAGTGGTAAATCTTGGCTTGATGCGTACCGTGTTTCAATCCACACACCCACGAAGGATGTGACTAGACTTATTGACATTCTCTTGAGATTTCTGCAAAGTTTCAATCCACACACCCACGAAGGATGTGACCCTTGAATAGTTGCAGCATGTGCAAACGTCTGCTGTTTCAATCCACACACCCACGAAGGATGTGACCTATCTCGCTCTGCCCTAGCCTTAGAGATAAAGATGTTTCAATCCACACACCCACGAAGGATGTGACACCTTTTTGCTTTTCAGCCTCAACAAACGATTTGAGTTTCAATCCACACACCCACGAAGGATGTGACCAATGACTAATGCTAATGCTAATGCTAGTTATTTGTTTCAATCCACACACCCACGAAGGATGTGACAGACATCATTTCAACTTTAATTATCAAGCAAAATGTTTCAATCCACACACCCACGAAGGATGTGACGTTTATGTACTATGCAGCAAATAGCCTATGAACAGTTTCAATCCACACACCCACGAAGGATGTGACCTTTCCTCTGCACTCGATAGCAGTAATAAGGAGAGTTTCAATCCACACACCCACGAAGGATGTGACTGCATATTCAGCAAATAGCTGAATATCATGATGCAAAGATAATTATTTTGCGAAAGATGGCAAAATAATTATACGTAAAATATTATAAAAGGCATAATATTTGTAAGTCACTGATTTTAAGAAGGTGCGAAACTATAGGTTATTTTGCAATACTATAGGTTCGCACCCTCATACATTAAATGATAAGCTCACCAGTAAAGTCAAGCCCCATATCCTTACCCAAAGTCTCAACTTTACGTTTCCAATTTTTCCCAAGAATATAGAACCTAATACTATCTTGTTCAGTATCAATAATCCCTTTTAACTGGTCCCTCAATACGAAAAACTGAGATTCCGTCAAAATACACTCAAAAACAGAGTTTTGAACTCTCTTTCCGTAATTCAAACACGCCCTTGCTACATTGCGTAAACGTTTCGCACCATGAGCCGAGGTAATGTTTACATCATAAGTAATCAATACAAACATACACTACTTGATTAAAAATACTGGATAATCACCAATATCCTTACGAATGAATCTCGCCAACAACATTGCTTGAACATAAGGAAGAAGACCTATACTTACCTTTTCATTTAAATAAGGATGAATAATCTGCTCCTTCTTTCTGTTTTGCCAAGCAGACAATATAATCTTACGCCCCGAGTCTGTCATGACGATACCTTCGTCACCCTGCTTGATGAAATCTTTGATGGTAATCTGTTTTCTGTTGATTAAAGATAGAACCAATCTATCACCCAAATATGCTCGCAGCTCCTCCATCATATCCAAAGATAAAGATGCACGCCCTGGTCTTAAAGTATGCATAAACCCTACGTATGGGTCTAAGCCAACAGTCTCCAAAGCCGATGCCATATCATTACATATAAGAGTATATACGAAAGATAACATCGCATTAATCGCATCTTTTGGTGGTCGACGATTGCGACCTTCAAATACAAAATCTTCTTTCTGATTTAGAAGAAGATGTGAGAATACACCAAAATAAGCAGTGGCAGCTTCTCCTTCTATTCCTCTCACACTATCTATAGATTCAGCATTCAAAACTCTTCTTTTGCACCGAAGCAGTTCCTCGCAAACACGTTCTATAGCCTCATCATCTCCATTGTCTCTAATAAAACGACGCAAGATATTACGATAGTTTTGGATTTTTCCTCCTATGAAAAGTTTACTGAGATGAAGAGCATAGTTAGGTTCATCAGAATTCTTATATTGTGCTTTTCTCAGCAAAACGTTTCCCCTAGTCGGGCCTTGCGAACGGCTGATATATCTTCCTTGTGGTGAAAGGAAGGTTAGAGAAACATTATTATCTGCACACAGTTTCATCAATCCTGGACTTGCCCCCATATAACCAAAAGTAATAATTTGCTCTATATTATGGATAGGAATACGGAATATCTCGTTTTGCTTCACAGATATCACAACATTCAACCCATCTTTACTTAGATAGGCTTCAGGTGTGGTCACGTATAATGTATTAAGTAATATCCTCATATAGATTTTTGTTTAAATAGGTTGATACAAGAGTACAATCAACCTGTTGGCGGAATTAAAAAACCGCCTGAAAATTAGTATATTTTTATGGAG
>OGCR01000079.1_pt1 | contig 9335 bp, 9 predicted proteins | sample 1570291 | NCBI WGS metagenome assembly OGCR01 (sample SAMEA2582178, study PRJEB24529) | metagenome | biome: Human gut stool | place: China | collected 2011 | reverse complement strand
AGATTATAAAGCCTGAAACCCCTCAAATTTTTGCACTTCTATTGAGAACTTGCCTAGTCAAATATCCTGCGTCTATATGTGATGACATGAATATAACAGGTATGTTGGGTGCATATAGTTTGAGCTGTTGCATTTGGTCGATACCATTGTCTTCTCCGATTTCTACATCAAGCAATATGATGTTAGGGGATGCTGATTGTATGGCAGACTGCAGACCTGTCAAGGAGGTTTGATAGATAGGTTGCATGCCTAGTGCATCCAGCCCTAGTGTAAGAGTTGCGCCTAATATAGCATCGTCATCAACGATGAGAACTTTTATCTTGTCCATGATGTCTTTTTATTATGTTTTAAATTGAGGGAATATTAAAGATAAATTTGCTGCCTTTACCTACTTCGCTTTTAACTAAAATATGGCCTCCATGTGATTCTACTACATATTTTACAAGTGCCAATCCGATGCCATGCCCTCTAGGTCCATGCTCATGTGGTACTCGATAAAACTGCTTGAATATCAGTTTTTGATCTTTCTTGCTGATGCCCCATCCGTTGTCTGCTATGCAAACCTGTAGTCCATTGCTGTCTTTTTTGATGGAAACATTAACAATAACGCCTTTGTCTGCATATTTTACAGCATTCTCCATGAGGTTTCTGATAACGTTGAGCAGGTACATTTTGTCTGCGTTTATGATAGAGTCGCCTTTTACATCGTTGTTGTTGATGGTAATAGTATGCTCTTTGTCCTTGTAGATAATGTCAATATCAGACTTAGCCTGATTTGCCAACTCAACAACATCAACCTTTTCGGGATTTAAGATAATCCTTCTTCCATCACTAGCTGTGGAAAGGATAGTCTCTATGTCGTTTACGAGCAGTTTGGACTTGTTGATTATTTGTCCAGTTAGTCTTTTAGTTGGCTCATCCATGATTTTGAGTTTGATGACTCCCATAAGTGCAATGATGCTATTGATTGGAGACTTTAAATCGTGGATAATACTGTTTACGGTTAATGCTCTGCTCTTTAGTAGTTCATCACGTTTTTTTATCTCACGCAGTTGGTAGCCAATGCAAATAGCTGCTATTATAACGAAAAGGACAGATAAGACTAAAGCCCAAAAAGATTGTATGATGAATTGTGATGGAGTGATAAGTATAGCAACTCGTATAAAACGTGGTTTGGCAAGATTGACAGCCACGTCATTAGATATGTGCCAATTACTTATGTCTTCTTCCTTGCATCCAGCAAACTTAATATGCTTTTTCTTATTGTCAAGTAAATATATGATATGCTTGTATTTTGTCTTCAGATTCTTTGTAAATACTGTGTCTAATGTGGAAAGGTTGATATCATTTCCTTTTTCCAGATTATGGTCTTGCATTGTGAGATTGAGAATGTCAGTGGAAGAGCGAATCAATCCTTTTCTTTTTAATTCTTTGGCATCAAAAACTCTCAGGTCGATTTCCTTGTCTCCATTTGTTATATTTCTTTCATTTGGTGTGCATTCTTTGTATATGAAATGTTGTTCTCCCAGCTTATCGGGTTGAATAGCTTTTCTGTTTCTTAAATTTAGTTCTTCGTCTATGGAGCTGTATAAGGTTTCATTTATCTTATCCATTTCCTCGAATGCATAGTTCTTGTATTGCAAGAATATATTAAATCCTTGCAGGCAAGTAATTGTAATGATAGCAATTAGCGAAATGATATGTACTTTCTTCATATGAATGCTTTTTCGTGCAAAGGTAATTAAAAAAAAGGAAACTGCAAATGATTAATGCTTGTTTTTTTGCTTTAATATAATAATGTGTAGTGTGTTCTAATAAAAATGCAGGCAAAATATTAGAAAAACATTAGTTTTTCGTTAGAAATGATATACAGAAAAGTCTGTACCTTTGCAGCCGTAAAACAAAAATAACAGAAATATGAAAATAGAAATATTAACAAAAGATGAAATGTCACAGGTCTATGGAGGAGGCTATTGGGTGACATTAGGGAATGGAACCAAAATTTATATTCCTGATGGTGATGAGATAGGTGATGAAGATGAAATAATCTTCCTTTAATCATTGTATAATAAGTAATATTGACCGGTTATATAATTATTAGAATTCTGACAAAAGAATTAAATGTTAAATTCTTTTACGAATTGTGATTAGAAAGTTAGTAACAATTTTTAAATTTGAAAAAATGAAAAAGAAAAATTTGGTAAAGTTTAATGAGTTTGAGATTGAAGTGTTGTCTTCAGAAAGTTTGGCAAACTGATGAAGGGAAGATTGGTCTTGAAAGTTTGTGGAATGCAATAAATAAGATTAATCAGGCGGGTTTCATGTTAAGCTCAATGGCCTTTACTCATACTTATTGTGGTTGCGAGGCTGATAATTACAATCAGGCAATAATTAATTATGATGGTAAGATATTCAAATGTACAGCAAGAGATTTTAGAGAGGAATATCATTATGGATATTTGGCAGAGTCTGGTTTGATAGTTTGGGATACTCAGCGGTTAGAAACGCGGTTGGCGCTAAAGTTTCCGGCTAAATGTCAGGCTTGCAAATTGCTTCCATGTTGTCCTGGTATTTGTTCTCAGAAATTATTAGAACATACAAATCCTGATGATATATCTTGTCCATTCCCTTTCGATAAAGGAATGACAATGGAGGATGTTATTCTTTTTAATGTTAAACAAAAAATGATTTTAAAGAGATATGAAAAAGAGCATGATGATATTGGTAATGCTGATGATTAGCATTATGTTGAAAGCGCAATCTGAAATTTGGATAAGTGGAAATGTATATACAGAGGTGGAAGGTAAGCAGGTGATGATACCTTTTGCTACAATCTGTGTTTATGATTTGACGGATACTGATAAAATGGAATATTTCTCTGTAAGTGGTATGCAGGGTAATTATTATTTGAAGCCATATAATTATAAGAAGCAATATCATTATGTGGTCAGTGCTTTCGGATATAAGACTAAGGAGTTTAATTTGAAGGAGATTCCTGAATACATGGATGGTAAGCCTTTTAGTGGTAATGCTACTATCAATGTGAAAATGGAAAAATGTAATGATGCTTTGACTCCAAGGATTAAAAAGATAGTGTATCCTTTGGCAGGATTAAAGAAGAAAAGCAATGCAAAATATGTTGTTGATGCCTTGGCAATGCTTCCTGAAATTAAAAAAGATGGCAATGATTGGATTGACTCTAGTACGGGTGAAAGTGTTTGCTTTTTCTTGAATGGGACGTATGTTACTCCTGGCATCTATACTCAATTAAAAGTCATTCCTTTAGACATGATAGTAGAATTAGAGTACTATAAACTGCCTGAGGGGGGAAATTATGGTGCTGTGGTTAATATTCATCTTTCTGTAGGACAGACATGTAAAGCTCCTGATTACACTCTTAAGGAAAATGAGTTGATTTTTTAAGATTTACAATATGTTGAAATTCAAAACTATCTTATAGGATGAAAATGAGAACGCTTATAATTTTATTACTTCATATGATTTGTCTTGTTCCTGTTGATGCTCAAGTTGTTTTACAGGGTAAGATTACTGATTCTGCGGGAAATATGCAGCCATTCGTCAATGTGGCAGTTTATTCTTCTGTCGATTCAACTAAGTTTTTGTGTGGCTGTGTTTCTGATATGGAAGGCAAATATACTCTTCCTGCTATGGTGGCAGGAAAGTATCGGGTAGTTGCGTCTGCTGTTGGTTTCCTATCTAAAACAGAAATAATCCGATTGCGTATGCCATCGGCAGGAAATGTCATCACTAAAGATTTTGTGATAGAGGAGACCTCTTTTAACTTAAGTGATGTGGTGATAAAGGGCTCTCGCAAGATAAATTATATAGATAAGACTGTTTATACGTTTTCCAAAGAACAAATTAAAAATGCTCGTCAGTCAAGTGATTTGTTGGGAACGGTAGAGGACTTGTCTATGGATGTGGTGGGTAAAAAAATAAAAAGAATAAGTGGTGGTTCTGTGCAGATACTCCTCAATGGAATAAAAGCCACGGATAATGACTTAAAGATGATTCCGGCAGATAAGGTTTTGAAGGTGGAATACTATAATATCCCTCCAGCTCGTTATGCAGCAGCAGGTACTGTTGTTAATGTGATTACTAGAAGATTAGATACAGGGTGGAATGGTGGCTTTGAGGCAGATCATGCATTTGCAACAGGATTTGGAAATGATGATGTTTATATTAAACGAGTTGTTGGCAATCATCAGTTTTCTTTAGATTATTCTTTGCGTTATCGTGACTATAAGAAACGTCTAACTTCGGATGACTATCGCTACAGAATAGAGGATACGGAATACGCTCATCTCTATAATTCGAGAGATAAATTTGGATATACGACTCATGATGTCAACATGAAGTTTTCGCAAAACATTTCTGGGTCTCATACATTTCAAATAGCTTTTTCTCCTAAGTTTGAAACGAATTTTAAGCAAGCCAATAGTCAGATTCTTTCTCTTGATGGTCAAGGCTATAGGGAAGAAAATGGAGAAGAAGATAGTCATATAAGAACATTTAATCCTTCTTTAGATGTTTATTTTTCCAAGAATCTGCCTCATGAGCAAGAAATAGTGGTGGATTTGACCGGTACATATTATTATAATGAACAGAAAAGGAATAAATATGAAGTGTCGTCTGAAAATGAAGAGTGTTTGATGAATGATGATATGAAACTTAGAAATCATAAGAAGTCTTTGATAGGAGAAGTTGCTTATACTAAGAAGAATGGTTTAAGTACGATATCTATTGGATATAAAGCAACTTTGTCTTCTTCTCTTTCTATGATTTCCAATATTTTCTCAGCAGCCAAAGAATACAAGTATCATTCAGGTAATGATAACCATTATTTGTATGCAGAGTATGGTAATTCTTGGAAGAAACTGTTGTATAAGATTAGTATTGGTGAGACTTTTGTCAGAACTTATAATGATGATACGAGATTCTTGAAATGGCTATTTACGCCGAAGATTGTATTGGCTTATAATGTGAATGAGCACCAGAATTTTCAGTTTCAGATAACATCTACACCAATTATTCCTACCATATCACAATTGGGTGACAATGCCGTGCTCATAACCCGTGAACTGTTGCGTTGTGGAAATCCTTATTTGCACAGCGGCAATAATTATATGTCAAATGTGGTGTATGGTTTAGATTTTGGTTGGTTGAAAATGCGATTAGGTGGTCTTTGTTCATACGAGAAAGATCCTATTTATACAAGTTATAGACTGGAAATAAAGAATAGTAAGCAATATGTAATCTCTACATTAGAAAATGCTAAAAGCATGTTGCAGTATGGTGGTATGTATTTGTTAAATATCAAGCCCTTTAAGAATGAGTTGCTGAATTTCAAATTATATGGTATGATAGTTGAACAGAAGTCAAGCAGTTCTTTTATCGGGAAATATAAACGATTGTATGCACCATTATATTATTCAATAGATGTGAGAAAAGGAAATTTTGGTGCATCTTATCAAGGGAGTGTGGTTTCTCGACAAAATGATGGTTCTTGTCTTTTACAAGATGAAAATGCCAATAACTTTCAAATGTATTGGCAGCACAAGGACTTCCGCTTGACTATGGGATGCTATTGGCTGTTTTCGGTTTCTAAATACCATACTGAAACTTTGCCAAATAAAGTTTTGCAGAATTCTTGTAATTCAAAGATTTTAGATAATAAATCTATGTGGACAATAGGTTTTAGCTGGAATTTCTCCACAGGAAAAAAGATAAACATTAAGAAGAAAATTCAAAATGTTGATACAGATAAAGGGACATTTTAAATAAAAGAAGATAATGAAATTTCCAATAATTTTCCAACACGACAGCATGCAATGCGGTGTGGCTTGTTTGCAAATGATATGTAAGTACTTTGGCAGGGATTATTCGATTGATTCTCTGTCAAAGATTTGTTCGGCTACGACACAAGGGGTTTCTATGCTTGGATTAAATGGTGCTGCTACCGAAATTGGTTTCCATGCACTTTGTGCAAAAGTTGCTGTTTCTGACTTAATTAAAGGTCCAATGCCGTGTTTGTTACATTGGGACCAGTGCCATTTTGTTGTTTTATATAAAGTAAAAGGTTCTCGAAAATTTTATGTTGCAGATCCTGGAAAGGGATTGGTGACTTATAATCAAAAGGAGTTTGCTCAGCATTGGACTAGTACTTGTTCGCAAGGGTTAGATAAAGGAATTGTCATGTTCTTGGAACCAACTCAGAAGTTCTTTTCTTACAATATGAATGGGGATAATCAAAATGGGGAACGCCGTTCTTTTGGCTTCTTATGGGGGTATGTTAAGAAATACCGTTCTTATTTTTTACAGGTGTTGTTGGGCTTAATGGTCGGGTGTCTTATTCAATTGGTTCTTCCCTTTTTGACTCAATCTATAGTTGATGTTGGAATTAAGCATAATGATTTGAAAATCGTTTGGCTGATTCTCTTGGGGCAATTGGTGTTGACTGTAAGTCGAACGGTCATTGATTTCTTAAGAAGATGGATGTTACTTCATGTCAATCTACGTATCAATGTTTCTATGGTCAGCGACTTCTTTATTAAATTATTGAAGTTGCCGATGTCATTCCTTGATACAAAATTGATGGGTGACTTGTTGCAAAGAATGAATGATCATCAGAGGGTGAATACTTTCTTAACTCAAAAGGTGTTGAATGTTTCTTTTGCAATGTTGACTTTTATCGTTTTTAGTATAGTCTTGTTATTTTATAACAAATTGATATTTACTATATTTATTGTTGGCAGTTTGTTATATGGTGGTTGGATGGCTCTATTTTTGAAATCAAGAAAAATATTGGATTGTGAACTTTTTGAGGCGCAGTCTGAAAACAACAATAAAACGTATGAGTTCATAACATCTATACATGAAATCAAATTGCAGGATTGCGAGCAGCGACGTCGCTGGGACTGGGAAGATGTCCAAGCAGAATTGTTCAAAGTGGAGTTGAAGATACAGAAACTCCAGCAAATACAAGAGGCTGGTAGTATTTTTGTAAATGAGATTAAAAATATAATTATTACAGTAATTGCTGCCGCTGCAGTAATAGATGGACAGATGACATTAGGTATGATGCTTGCGGTACAGTATATCATAGGTCAGCTTAATTATCCTTTAGAGCAATTGATGCAATTCTTTTATTCCATTCAGGATGTCAGGATTAGCTTGGAGCGTATCAATGAGATTCATCGTAAGAAAATAGAGGATGGAAAACCGGGTTTGAAGGTCGCTTTGGATGAGCCGCAAAAAGGCATTGAAATGAATGATTTGGTATTCAAATATGATGAATATGCTGAGGAATATACTATAGATAATGTGAATATTCATATTCCTAAAGGTAAGATAACTGCTATTGTAGGAGCTTCTGGAAGTGGAAAAACTACTTTAACTAAAATGATGCTAGGATATTATGAACCATTGCGAGGTAAACTGAAAATCGGGGGTGTGGATATTGAAGCTATTAATAAAAAGTGGTGGCGACGTCAGTGTGGTGTTGTTATGCAGGAAGGTGTTGTGTTTTCTGATACGATTGCGCGTAATATTGCTGCTGATGACAATAGTATAGACAAAGACCGATTGTTATGGGCAGCGAAAATAGCATGTGCCGATGAGTTTATAGTTAAATTGCCTTTACACTACAATACGTTGGTGGGAAAAGGCGGAGTAGGATTGAGTCAAGGGCAGAAGCAGCGTATTTTGATAGCGAGAGCTGTATACAGAAACCCCGATTATATTTTTTTGGATGAGGCTACTAATGCTTTGGATGCCAATAACGAGCGAAAGATAGTAGAAAATTTGGATAGGTTTTACCAAGGTAAAACGGTTGTGGTAGTAGCGCATCGTTTAAGTACAGTTAAAAATGCTGATCAGATTATTGTATTGGATCATGGCTCTGTGGTAGAAGTGGGTAATCATAAAACCTTGACCGCTATGCGGGGTGTTTATTATAATTTGGTGAAAAATCAATTGGAATTAGGAAATTAAGTTTAGTAGATATGGCTAGTTCAGAAATGAAACAAAGAAATGGTATTGAATTAAGAAGTGAAAAGATGCGTAACTTTATAGGTAAAGTTCCGGTTCTTTTGACTCGTATTTCATTGTTGGTTAACATTCTTGTGTTGGTTTTACTTGGATGGGGAATTTGGTATTTTAAGATGATTATTTAATATGTTCTTGTGAAATAATAGCAGGAAAGTTTTCGACCTGTACGGTTGAAAAAGCTTGTCCGAGAGGATAGGCTTTTCTGTTGTTTGTATGCTCGGCATGAGCATTGTCTAATGGGTCTAGACCTTAGTAAGCCCTAATAGCAGGGAACAACCAATATACAGTATGGCAAGATTGATTATGGTCGGTAAGACATATTTTCCATGGAACTTTCTTCTAAGGTCAGCTTAAAAGGTTCATAGTTTTCGCTTACGTGAATAGTTTTTTTGAAAAAAGTCTCATAGTCTCATTTTTTTTGTTGAAAATACCGACTTAAATACTTGATAGATAATAAGATAAGAAGAATGAGACTTCTCGGTTCTGATGCCGGGAAGTCTCATTAATGTATCATAGAAGTATCATTGTTTCACTTTTTCTTTACAAGATACTTCGTTCCATCTGCAAATTTCTTGTGTTTCAACTCACTCATATTCGCCAGTTTTCTGCCGAATCCCATCAGACTGTTTACCTTGAACGATGAACCAATCTGCTTCTTCAGATAGTCGAAAATCTCGACGGCAGTAAGATAGTCACCCTCACCTGCTGCGTATCGAAATAACTCTTTTCGCCATTGTTCAAGACAGAAAGTGCCTGGGCAAAAAGCTGCTATTGTAAACAGTGTAAACTCTTATCTGTATTGCCCAAAATTGATTCCGTCTTTTGGGCACTTGTTGCCCGTTCTACGGGCACTTGTTGCCCAGCGCTTGTTCTGCGGATGCCCAGCGCTTGTTCTGCGGATGCCCATGCGACGGGCATGGTGGGACCCGCTAGTGGGCACAGAGGGCACATTTTCTGCTTCTTGTTAGCATTTTTATGATACATTTCCTTAATTAATGATACTTCTATGATACTTCTTTCTCTATTTTTAGAGAAGTCTCATTCGTTAAAAACATCTGAGTGTTAGATATATAGCATTAGGTTTTATATAAATAATGAGACTTTGATACTTTTTTCGAGAAAAAATATCTATACGTGTGCGCGTGGCGAACCCTTGCTGGTATATTGTTAATAATAAGAAAAGAACTTATGACACACCCTCTCTGCCCTGTCTATTATATTTGCACTTGGAAAAATAAAGAGGTAAAAATCTTTATATCTGCAAA
>OGCR01000078.1_pt1 | contig 10140 bp, 15 predicted proteins | sample 1570291 | NCBI WGS metagenome assembly OGCR01 (sample SAMEA2582178, study PRJEB24529) | metagenome | biome: Human gut stool | place: China | collected 2011 | reverse complement strand
ATCTGCCAATTACGTGCAGGATTAATCTGCCAATTACGTGCAGGATTGATCTGCCAATTACGAGCGGGATCTAACTGCCAATTACGTGCAGGATTCCGCTGGGAGTTTTTTATTGGAACCATAAGCAGAAATTATAATTCAGTAAATATTGCAATTGGATCTATAATACATTCATTAGATGCGACACCCATAAATTGCTGTTCCAAGTTAGCTATCACTTGATGCATACCCTGAACAGCACCTTTCAACTGTTCTCCTTCCAAAGTTGGAATTTCGGGTTTAGAATTACCAGATTGAGTCACAATACCTAAAAGAGTAAATTCTCTTTCTGTCATTCTAGAATATTTAGATATAAGAATTTGCTCTTTTTCTTTTAAATTTATAGGATTAATAATTGCAGAATATGATACAGGAGAGTCATCTATCACAAACCGGATCTCAAAAACATCCTGAAAACCAAAGTTCATCAACGTGGACAAATCTTTTATATAAGTTTTATCCATCATCAATCCTTGTTCCTTCAAAAAATCTTCTGAGATTTTTTTATATCGATTAAGAACTTGCTTTTGTTTATTTTTTAATTCACGATCTTTTGTGTTATTAGCTTCATTTACAAAATCGTTTATTTCAGGAGACATGAGTCCCTGCATATTGCCCAAAGCTCTACCTACATCATTAAACTTATCAATAACATATTGCATTCTAGCATAGTCACAAAAGATAATTTTTCCATGAAGTCTAACAAATCCTTTAGATTGCAAGACAGCCAATTCATCTGTACATTTCACATCATACAATAATTGGCGATTTTGCAACTCTTCTTCAAAGAGATTAAAAGCAAAATCATGCAAGAACCTCATCTCTGATTTAGAATTCCTCTGAAAAAGCATATCAGCCATAAATCTACCAGACAAGAAATTACCTTTTTGTTGATGCTCTTCATTATATGACTCAACATTTTCTTGAAGTATATATTGTGTCATACCTTCAAAAAGTTGAGAAGAAATTGAGTACATTTTGTCTTCATCAAGATAGATGAAAGACTTTATTCTTGGTTTGATATTATTTTCCATTTAAAAACATCTCCTTTCTGTCTTTCTTTTGTTTCATATACTCATCTACATTATTCTTACGATAACGGAGTATAGAAATAACTATATTTATAATTGCTATTACACAAAATAGAACAATAAAGACCGTATATACCGCACTAATAATATCCATATCTTTACTATTTTAGCTATTAATTAACTTATAACTAAAGCCTAAAGAAGTTAAGCTTAAGAATATAGAGGTTATCTTTAATGCATTTATATCTAACAATGAAGATGTAGTTATGTCTTGGAAATATAAACACCCTAAATCTACGGCAAGAAATATGATAATCATAATAGTAAAAAACTGATTAAAGTCCTGTTTTTTACATTCCAATCTTTCTGCATTGATTTCATTAAAATTAGATATACTTAATGTTAAGCCGAAGAATATAAAATCAATCGGTACAAAAGCTGTATCAAAAGATTTTTCTTTCATCAAAATCATCAAAAACCACCTTATTAAAATAGGTAATGCTCCAACTATACAAGTATAAAAGAGCCATTTTTGTTTCTTCCTTTCCATATCTAATATAGAAATTCATGACATTCTGGTTAATATGAACTAATCTCTTCTGAAAATGTCTCGTGTATAAACCTTATCCTTCACATCATCCAGACAAGCATCGTAGCGATTGGCGATGATGGCATGGCTCTGTGCCTTGAAGGTTTCAAGGTTGTTTTCAACTCGGCTACCGAAAAAGGTGCTGCCTTCTTCCAAGGTTGGCTCATAGATAACTACCTCAGCACCCTTTGCCTTGATACGTTTCATGATGCCCTGAATGGCTGACTGGCGGAAGTTATCGCTGTTTGACTTCATGGTCAGGCGATAAACACCAATCACGCAGTTGTGCTCCTTGCTGGCATCATAGCTGTTGGCATCGGCATAGCTGTAATAGTCTGCCTTTTGGAGTACGGCATCAGCGATATAGTCCTTACGAGTGCGGTTACTCTCTACGATTGCCTCTATCAGGTTCTCCGGAACATCGGCATAGTTTGCCAAAAGCTGCTTGGTATCCTTTGGCAGGCAATAACCACCATAGCCGAAGCTTGGGTTGTTGTAATGGGTACCGATTCGTGGGTCAAGGCCTACGCCATCAATGATTGCCTTGGTATCGAGTCCCTTTACCTCTGCGTATGTATCCAACTCATTGAAGTAGCTTACTCGGAGTGCCAGATAGGTATTGGCGAAGAGCTTAACTGCCTCGGCTTCCTTCATGCCCATGAAGAGGGTATCGATGTTTTCCTTGATGGCACCTTCCTGGAGCAAAGCGGCGAAGGTCTTGGCAGCTTCCTTCAACATCTCGACATTGGTTACTGACTTGATTGCCTCATTCTCCTCTTCGAACTCTGGGCGCTCGATAATCTTCGGGTAGCCTACGATGATGCGGCTTGGGTAAAGGTTATCATAGAGTGCCTTGCTCTCACGAAGGAACTCTGGAGAGAAGAGAAGGTTGAACTTCTTCACGCCCTTCTTGGCATACTTCAAGTAGAGGCTACGGGTATAACCTACAGGGATGGTGCTCTTGATGACCATCACAGCATCTGGGTTTACCTCCAGAACCAGGTCGATGACTTCTTCAACATGGGTTGTATCGAAGTAGTTCTTCACTGGGTCGTAGTTGGTTGGTGCTGCAATCACTACGAAGTCTGCATCCTTATAGGCTTCCTTGCCGTCAAGGGTTGCCACGAGGTTCAATGGCTTTTCAGCCAAATACTTTTCGATGTAATCGTCCTGGATTGGAGAAATCTTGTTGTTGAGTTTCTCCACCTTCTCTGGGATTACATCTACTGCTGTTACATGATGGTGCTGAGACAATAGCGTTGCTATGCTCAGACCGACGTAGCCGGTACCGGCTACTGCTACTTTTATATCTTTGAAATTTTTCATCATTATAGTGTTATTTTTTCGAAAACCTACCCGTCCTTCCTTACCGTTAAAGAAGGAGTTTTTTCTACCTCTCCGTCTCTCCTGCAAGGAGAGCTCCACCTTTCTCACCAAGCCTCTCTTTCCTCAGGAACGAGAGGATGTAGCTGGCTGCGCTATAGTCTCCGCCAGAGTTTTGGTATCGTCAGCGGAGCCTGTGCCCTAAAGGGCTGCCGATAAGTGTCTACGCAACAGAGTTGCGATTGTTTGTCGGCTAGCGCATCATAAAGATTCTATCAATCTGCCGCTCTCACGCAAACGTTTCTTGAAACCTTGCATCACTTTATCTGCCCATTCATGAAGGTTTTCTTTCATTTCCTGCTTTTGCTTTTCATCAAAAGCAGAATAGGCAATCTGTTGCTCCATACAATTTTGAACCGTTTCCTTTGCTAAGTCCAGTGTATGTTCTGTCACTTTACCATTGGTAAGTCTCTCGCCTAATTGGGCGTAGAAGTAGCCTTCACAAAAGGCTATACAATATTCTTTTGCTATCATAACGCTTTTCCTTTATATTATTAAAATCAGAACAAAATCAACTTCAGCATTTCAATCTTTCTCTAATTGACTTCATAGGAAAAATTCTCCCAATCGTCATAATGCATCAAATAAGCCTTATCACCATCATTATTCCATATATGAGATAGAACACCCCAATATAACTTATGAGTTGTGGTGCCACTGGTATTAGTATGAGTTCCATACACACCTGGCTTAGTATAAAGCCAAATAAAATCCCCTTTTTCCACTACTAAATCAGGAAAAATAAAAATGTGACGAAACTTATTAGACACAATACCTTTTTCATCATAAGTCGTATCAAATAATATATAACTATTGATATTACACTTTGACAGAGCCTTTATAACAACACGTTCATCGTCAGTCTGAGCATCTTTAATTTTTATCATCTTCAGTTCCATCGTTCTTATCCTCCTCTTGTTGATTTGCATTTAAAAATAAAGAATCTATATATTGATCTAAGTCGCCTAATGCAGAGGTTAATTTTCTTTCTTTCAACTGATTTGATAATTTAGAATTAACAGAAGAATTTATGGAAGAAAACGTAACCTCTGTAAAAGAATTCTCGCAAGCATTATAGTCTATCAACCCAAATGAAGATAAAATTACTAAGCAGGCAAATAAGTACATACCAAAGCTATCTTCTCTTTTACCTCCGTTTATAGCAAGAGCCAAATTCTTTAGATTAACAATAGGTGGATCAACATGATATTTATTAACATTTTCACAATACCGTGAAATCATATACAGTAAAGAAATACTTGCATTGGATGTAGAGGACAGAAAATTTTCAATCATCGGCTCAGAAATTTCGCTAGGCTCATTTTGAGTTCCTTCTTTTCTTCCAACAAAGCGTTCATCAATAGCTTTCAGCGTGGTTTGCTGATGCTGTTTTAACTGATCTGATATGTGATGTTCGATTTCTGCCATTTTAGTATCAAAAAACTCATTCAGTTTTTCCAAATTTTTATTATTTGCCTCTGTCGCTGTATCCAAGTCTTCCGTCGATTTTTGCATTTTATCTATTGTCTCATTGACTGCCTGTTTAACATCATTCGGAATAGTTCCTAAGCCAATCAAACTATCACGTAATTTATTCATTGATTCTCCCGAAAGTACCGTCATGAAAATAGCCAACACAGAGAGAATCAGAGATGACAATGTAGAGGCAAAAGATATATTGTCCATAATGTTACGTGCATCAGAATTACCTACTACAATATAAGTAATAAGCTCTACAATGACAAACGTAACAATACCACAAATATACCACAGGTGAATACTTCTACTCATTCCATTAATTGGCTTATTCTTTACACCAATATAGAACAAAGCAACTATTGCCAACAATATACTCAATAGTTTCACAAAATCAGAATTGATTAACTCTACCATAATTCAATAATATAAAATTTACTTAAGTCGCTAGTACTTATTATCCAAGCTCCTTAATACTCAGTTCTTCTTTCAAAGAGCAGACAAGCAGTTGTCCATTCTTCTCGGCTACGATATAGCTATCCAAGCCTTGAACTACGACCTTGCTTTCATCGGCTGTATGAACCACGCAGTTCTTGCATTCATACAATCAGATATCCTTACCTACGCTGCGGCGATATTACCATTGCCTGTTTCTGGGCGGCTTGGCTTAATACCGATAGTAACGATAGCGTTCTTATCGAAAGTATAGCTCAATGCCTTGCTGAGCACTCGCTGATACTCAGAGGTATTAATGACGAGGGTGACAGAACAGATTGTCTTCAATCTGTCTACTGTCAATAGAATGAAGGAACGGCCGACACCCATCACATCAATGAACTGCTTTGGGTAATCGGGGGTTGACATAGGCCAGAAGCGGCTACCTACGCCGCCGGCCATGATTATGATTTGTATGTCGTGCATAAATCTTGTTCTTTAAATAATAAAGATTTCTAAAATCATCCCGTCCTTCTTTGTTGATAAAGCGAGCTGCACTCGGCAATTTGAAAGCGAGTTTTCATTGCACTCACTGGCATCGCTTTTTCCCATTAAAAAAGGCTTTTTTCGAAAACCTACCCGTCCTTCCTTACCGTTAAAGAAGGAGTTTTTTCTACCTCTCCGTCTCTCCTGCAAGGAGAGCTCCACATCCTAACCAAGCCTTCCCTTCTCAGAAAGGAAGGATGTAACCGCCCTACTCGGTGCTCAGAACCGCTACGCTCTAAGGTTGGCGGACCATCAAAGGTCTCGCCAGATTATGCGGGATGGGACCGCCTTAAGCCTTCTCAGATAGAGCAATTTATGAATTCTATTTTATTTTGTATCTGCAGCTGTGTTAACTTATGATTAGTCAATACTTGCAACTGCCAGATCAAATTATCATACGATGCTTGTCCATAATAGTAGAATTTCAATTCAGTATATATACTATTACTAGAACATAGTTTTCTGAAAAACTTCTCAAAATATTGGCGATCAGTATCTCCTAAAGAGTATCCATAGAAGATAATACGCTCTGCAGAATTCAGCCAATCAGAAAACTCTTGTACCTTTAGATGTCGGCTATGGGCTTTATATAAGAAAACATGTTCTTTAGACAATTTTGCTGAATCCTCTACACCAAATACTATATCATCGTTAGGAGCTAAAGAACCATGAATATGCAAAAGATTGCCTTTTGAATCTTTAAACTTATCCCATGTTAATCTTTCTATTATACTCGTATAATTAAAAGATATTATCTTACTACCAGCTGGTAATTGATCAATAACCCTCTTTGCAGGGTTCTTTGGACTTGGGCCAAATGCTCTTTTGGTTTCTTCTTGAAGATAAAATTTTAGAGACGTCTTTAATTCTTCATATTCTTCCCTAAAAGATTCCGCCCCCAATTCAATTTTACCTGTTTTTGGCGTTAATTCAAACCTAGAAAGTAGTTGACTATACTTAGAAAGTTCATTTTCGATATCTATCCATCCCATATTCTCTTCATATTGATTATGAAGATAGGAGCATAGATAGGAAGTTTCCTCATTTGGAAAGTATGTACTCTTCATAAAGTCGCCATAAGATGTTTTAAATCCCATAGATAAGTCAAATCCATTACCTACTCTCAATAATGTTTCTTCTCCCATTACTAAACCAGTACATGAATCTGCTATTATTTAGCTAAACAATATCTGCAAAACAGATCGGCTCGTTTTATTCTTGCACCTCTACTATTAGTACCTGTGTACATAACAGAATAATACTTACCAAAATCATTTTCTTCGTTTCCCTTATTGGCTAAAACTTCATCCTCAAAAGAATGGATTTTAGCAACAATATCATCCGGTATTTGACTAACTTTTGATAATTCTACGAACATTGTAAAAAAGTTAGACTTGCGATACCACATGCTATCTGTATCCAAATTAAATGACTCTATAACATGAAACAAATTAAGGATTTTATCCTTCATTGTTTCTGCATTTTCATAAGAATCATCATATTTTACAATATATTTTTCTGTCATCGTATTACCAGCAAAATAGCCACCTTCTTCCAAAGTAGCCATAATCATTAGTATATAATTCAAATCACCCATTCGATTTAGTTCATTATCACTAAATATAGGGAAAGAATCGCTATCTAAATGATTCAATATATCTTTTGCCGTACTAATAAACTCACCCTCATAAATAGCATTATTGATTTCTATGTCATTTAATCTGTACTGAGTTAGATTAATTCTTCGAAAGACCTCTTTTATCGTATCAGAAGAGGCATCTTTCAAATCACGTACAACAACATCATAATTAAGAAATTCTGCCTTTTGCTGATTATCCAAAGCAGAATAATGTGGAATATTCTTGCAAGGAAGTTCATCATTAATATAGCTTATTATTGTTGACAGGCGTTGCTGCCCATCTACGACAACTTGCTGTGCTTGAAAAGTCTCCAAATCAATTCCCGACTGAGCTATATAAATCTCTGGAAAAGGAAAACCTTTCAATATAGTATCAATAAAAGACCCCTTGTGTCTTATCGACCAAACTAACTTTCTCTGAAAGTCAGGTTGTAATATTAAATCTCCACGTTTAATCATTCCAATAAGATCTGATATTTTCTTTGTGCTTGGAGAAGATGGTATTTGTGCCATAACTATATCTATTTTAGATTCTTTATTGAGTTTGTATAATAGTATTCCATATAGTCAAAACTCTTAAATAAGCCTGCAGATACTTTATAATTACCTGCAAGATTGTTATCATAAGATATTGACTTAAAATAGGAGAACCATTCATCTTTTGATAACTCACCTGTAATTTTAACAGGAAGTATATCGGGTCTCATCCAACCTTTTATCATATACGACAGGAAACGATTATATTCTTTTTTTTCATAAGAAGTCAATGTTTCCAAACCTGAATCCATCCGATATTGAAAATTTCTAATTTTCAGACAAAAACTTTCAAACAAACTTTGATTTACAATAGCCACATCTATATCAGACTCATCTGAGAAAACAGAATTCTTATGATAACTATACCCTAACTTTCCTGAGCCTAATATCAAAACTTCCTGAAAACCAACATGCCAATGGTTTGCAATCTGCTCACGGAAATCATAATAGAGGTTTGGATTGTCTTTAAAAACAAAAGGAATTCCATGTATTATGTATTTTCTTACGATTCGCAAATATTCATCATTAGAATTAGCTTTTTCTATCTTATCCAATAATTCCAGTTTCGATATCATAATAACCAATTTAGGGATTCGACTCTGATCCTACGCCAATATTTGAATAAAAGTAATACTGCATATCCACTATACAACTTGTAGTTACACACTTATCAGCATTATAATCATATAAATAGAGAATGTGACTTGCATGTCATCAAAGTTTCTTTCCTCCCAAGAATTGACCTAAGGCGGACATCATGCGGAGTTGCTTGGCTGATGGGGCTTTGATGCCTTTGTTGGCCATATCCAAATAGAAGTTGAGACTGGTGGTTAAGGCTTTGGTTAACTCTGATGGCATCAGCATGTGCCATTTCTGGTTCTCCTTATCCTCGTAGGTTGCTACCAAGAATAGCTTCTGGAGCTTGTACTGAGTCTTGCGCATCTTGCGCACCACGTAGGTGCTGGCATCGCCTTTTACAAACTCATCTACCATCTGGAGTTCCTGCTTGTTCAAACGGCTCAAGATCTCGATTGGGTTACCCAACATCTCCTGAGCTATTCGCCTGGCTGTCTCATCTTTCTTCAAGTTGGGACTTACGTATAAATCGAGCTTGTCACATGCTTTCAGCATGTTGACTTTCGTTGTGCTATTGAGTAGCTGAACCAAGCGGATGCTATCAGCCGTGAAGTTCTTATTTGGAATTACAATCATAACATTATAATGTTTCTTGTCCCCATACAGCTACCAGTCGGTCTTTCCAGAGTTTCAGAGGGCAGTGGGAATTGAGTTCTACATATAATTTATTGACGGCATCTATGAATTTGTCTAGACCTAACTCTACCAAAGGATGGAAAGGAAGGTAAGTTGGAGCGAGATTGCGATAATCTACATTCTCGATATCCATTCCTAAGCCCATGGTTTGACCGGAATTGGCAGACATAACAAATATATTGTCGGGATGCTCGCTTTGCCATATCTGGACAAAGGTTGGGCACGGACGTTTCATTATACCAAAGAAATGCTCCTGGTCTTTGATGCTTGACATATGCAAAAAGTAATCACCCCAATCGGCATAAAGAGTAACGGAGTTTTCTCCGCCCAACATCAAATAGACATGGGCGTAGTAGGTTTTGCCGGATGGTGTCTTGGTCTTGTAAATGATCTCGACATCGTCTTTATGATAGACAAGAGTGCGGGAGCTACCTAAAAAGAAGGTTGCTCCTGGCTTTATTGAGAAATAAGATTTCATGATTTTATATTTTTGTTCCTCATTGCAGTATCGCTCTGCACTTGTCGTCGCTCGAATGAGGAATATTCAGGATTGTGACAGCAGTAGCTACGCCACCTTTATTGGTTTAAAATATTCAACAACTCAGCAGGAGTATAAACGGGTAAAGAAGAATTCGTAAAATCCTTCTTGTTACGAGTTACAATACAATCTCCCTCAGCTCGCAAAGCTGTGGCATTTTGAGTTGCATCTTCAGAAAAGCCCTCCCGATTTACAACGAAATCTATTAAGATATTCGTATCTATAAAAACTCTCATAATGCATATTTTTTATCAATCAACGCATCTAAGCTATTTTCATCTGCCGGTATCGGCTTGCCACCTTTTGCCTTTAATGTTTTAACATAAGACAAAGCATCATTAAACTCAGCAGTTTCTAATAGCTTTTGCTTAGGTTGTACCTTTTGCAAAAACAAAGAAATCGCCTTTTCTATTGCAGCTGTCACACTAATATTATGTAATTTAGCATAACTTTCTGCACCTTTATATATATTGCTGTCAATTGCTATTGTGTTCATAATTGTATCTCCTTTTTTGCCTGCAAATATAAGTTTTTTCTTTGAAACTACCAAATTTTCGGGGGAGTTTTTACAATTCATACCAATTACTTGTAGAAATCTACGGTAACCATCTATATTTCCATACACCCTCTGAACCACCTTTATTTAAAGGCGATT
>OGCR01000074.1_pt1 | contig 10844 bp, 9 predicted proteins | sample 1570291 | NCBI WGS metagenome assembly OGCR01 (sample SAMEA2582178, study PRJEB24529) | metagenome | biome: Human gut stool | place: China | collected 2011 | reverse complement strand
CGTGCTTACAGCGTATAGCTGCTTAGCACATTATTGAATTATTAACGAACTATTGATGATAAATAAGCCGAAAAAAAAAAGGAGAAAAGATGATGTAAATGGATTCTTTTTTGTACTTTTGTACGCTAGAAGAAATAAAGTCAAATAAAGAAGATAATATGGCTGGATTATACGAACAAATCATAAACCAACTCTTCAAGGCAAAACTTGAAAAATATGATAGAAAAATATATCATATAGGAATGAAAGAAATTGGTCGCGATGAGGCGATTCAATATCTTTCACGTTATCTTTATGCCTTGATTCAGAATACGATTGATGATGTGGCTGAGCAGGAGAATGGAGTAGAAAAGTGCATTCAGTTTACCAATGACGTGATAAAGGAGTTGGGCGAAAAGTTTGCCATCGAGAACTACGAGGATGATTTGGTAGATGCCAGCAACTCTATCCTGACAAGTGTCATTGATAAGACGAAGTGCGATTATCCTGATTTACAGAAGTATATACAGCGAATCACCCCTCTTACTTCGCTTACTAAAAGTAGTCTTTTTACAGGGGCGAAGAACTCTGTAAATATGATTAGCGAACTGAAGAAAGAAATCCTGTCTGCCGACAAGATTTATATCGTGGTTTCCTTTATACGTTTGTCCGGCTTGAATATGATGCTGCCCGAATTACAGGAGTTTGTGGCCCGTGGCGGATGTTTGAGAGTGATAACCACTACCTACATGCAGATTACGGAATATAAGGCTGTAGAGAAGCTTTCCAAACTGGCTCATACCGAAATCAAGATATCTTATCATAGTGATTTAGACCGCCTTCACGCCAAGGCGTATGTGTTTATGCGCGATAGTGGCTTCCATACGGCATATATTGGCTCTTCCAATATTTCTCATGCAGCATTGACCGAAGGCTTGGAGTGGAATGTGAAGGTAACTCAGATGGAATTGCCGCATATTTTCGCTACCGTTAAGAATACATTTGATACCTATTGGGAACAAGATGTATTCGAAACTTTCAATCTGAATCGGGATAGCGAGCGCTTGAAGAAGGCACTCGATAAGAACGCTCAAACTTCTGAAGGAATAGATTATTCGGTGCTCGATTTGATGCAAGCCAAAGAATATCAGAACGACATCCTTGACAGGCTGGAGAAGGAACGCCGTTACCATAACAACTGGCGAAACTTGGTGGTTGCTGCCACCGGTACCGGTAAAACCGTTATTGCCGCTTTCGACTATAAGCGTTTTAAGGAGCAGCATACAAAGGCTAATTTCCTTTTTGTGGTGCATCGTGAAGAGATTATCAAACAGGCTTGTGCTACCTATCGTGCGGTATTGGGAGATCCGAATTTCGGTGATATGTGGTATGGTGGACATGAAGCCTCTTCGTATTCGCATCTCTTTGCATCAAAGGATTTGCTGAATAACAGATTGGACAAGCTCCAGCTGCCAGATGATTATTATGACTATATCGTGTTTGATGAAGCTCATCATATCGTGGCAGATACCTATCAGAAGATTTTGCATAAGTTTAAGTCGAAGGTGCTTTTGGGACTTACCGCCACGCCTGAGCGAATGGATAACAACGATATTACCCAATACTTCAATCATCAGATTTCGGCAGAAATACGTTTGGATACAGCTCTGAATAATCGCCTGCTGTCTCCATTCCATTATTTCGGCATCACCGATTCTGTAGATTTGTCTGAGGTGAAATGGGAGCGAGGCAGATTCGTGGCTTCTGAGCTCTCCAAAATATATACCAACAACGATTTACGAACCAATATTATCTTCAAAACCTTAGAGAAATATTTGCCTAACTATAACGATGTTAGGGCTTTATGCTTCTGTGTAGACCAGCAGCATGCTAACTACATGAATGCCAAGTTTACCTTGGCTGGCTTGAAGTCTGCTGTTCTGACGAGCGAGAATTCTAAGTATAGAAATGTCGAGATAAAACGTTTGGCAGAGAAGAAGATTAACTATCTTTTTGTAGTAGATATGTTTAACGAGGGTATCGATATTCCTGCGATAGATACAGTACTCTTCCTTCGTCCGACAGAGAGTTTGACCATCTTCCTGCAGCAGTTTGGTCGTGGTCTGAGAAAAGCAAAAGACAAGAAGTATCTTACGGTCTTGGATTTCGTAGGTCATTCTCGTGCCGAGTTCAATTATATGGACCGGTTCCGTGCGTTGATGGGGCGAACATCCATGAGCGTGAAGGAAGAGGTGGAAAAGGATTTTCCTCATCTTCCTTTGGGCTGTACCATCCAGTTAGAGCCAAAGGCAAAGGAGTATATCATTCAGAATATCAATGGCTATATTAATAGTTTTAAGAAGACTAGAATCATTCAGACCATCAAGCAGTTTGAGCAGAAATTCAGCGAACCATTATCACTTGCTTCTTTCCTCAGACTCACTCATGTGCCTCTGGAAAAACTATATTATAATGGCACAACCTGGAATAGTCTCTGCTGCCTGGCTGGAGTAACTACTAAGGAGTCGGAACTTAACGCTGAATTATCTCGTGCCGTGAGCAAGAAATGGCTCTCTACCGATTCGTATTCTTACTTCAGTTTTATCCATAATCTGGCTGCTCGCCGTTTTAAGGTGAGCGAGGGATTGCTGACTCCAAGGGAGCAGAAGATGGCGTTGATGTTATATTATGATTTGTATATTTCTGCTGGTGAATATGATAGCTTGCAGCTGATGTTCAATAGGTTAAGCGAGGATGAGTTTTTTGCGGATGAGGTATGTCAGCTAACAGAGATATTGATGTCTCGCTGCAACGCATTGGAGCAGGATGATAATTCTGCTTTCAGAGATTCGTTCCCATTGAAACTTCACGGAGTGTATACTAAAGCGCAGATACAGGTAGCCATCGAGACTTCAACTTTGCAGAAAATGTCACCAAGCCGAGAGGGTTGCGAACGTAATACGCTGAATGGAATCCCTATGGAAGCGATGTTTGTAGATGTCATCAAGGATAGAGAAGAGGGCTCAAATACTAACTATAAGGACTTTGCCCAGACCGCTGTTAAGTTTCACTGGGAAACTCAAAACTCAGTCAGACAGGAATCGCCTACCGGTCAAAGTTATATAAAGGGTTCGCGAGAAATGCTGCTGTTTGTAAGAAAGCAGAGAAATGCTGCTGAAAATAAGTATCGTACCCTTGGATATGTTTATCTTGGCAAGGTTACTCTTGATAGTTTTGAGGGCAATAAGCCGATGCAGATTGTTTGGAATCTGAAGACTCCAATGCCTGGTTCTGTATACGAATATGCAGCAACTTTGGCAACTGTATAGTTTTAAATAGGAGAATAGACGATGAAACATTATAATGTGGTTGCAGCCGTGGTTTGCCATGATGGCAAGTATCTCTGCATGCAGAAAGGCAAGACAAAGTTTGAGTATACCAGCTATAAATGGGAGTTTCCTGGTGGCAAGATAGAGCCTGGTGAAACTCCTCAACAGACGCTGGTTCGTGAGCTGATGGAGGAGATGGAGTATCCTGTAGAAGTAGGAGAGGAGTTGGTGACAGTGAATCACGAGTATCCTGATTTCTCGATAACCATGACTGCCTTTCTGTGTACCCCAAAAGGCGATGCTGATGGGTTCAAGAGGCGTGAGCACGCTGATAGCAAGTGGTGCAGCAAAGATGAGCTGAAAGGGCTCAACTGGGCTGCAGCAGATATTGATGTTGTGGAAGGTATCTTATAATATATTAGCCTATCCTGTCGTTAGCCGATAAGGCAAATCCCTCTATATAGAATTTCTCCTTAACATCGTTTATGATAGCTTCTTTCTGCTCCTCGTTGGAGTCTTCTTTCTCGAACGCAAGTATCAGATAATCATTGGATTTCGTTGGCGAGAATATCTTGCCGATAAGCTTTCTGAAATTCCGGCTGACGAATTCTTCTACTTGCGTATCTTCTTTCGGCGTGAGGCGATAGAAGTCGTATCTTTCGTCTAGCATCATCTGGATTTCATCACGGAACATCTTGCGAACCCGGTTTTTCCAGGCGAATTTCTGGTGCTCGTTATGACGGGCATACAGAGATACTACATAGAGGAAGTTGACATCGTAGTGGAAGACGAGAAGGGTGTCGCGGTCGAACAGGCGGTCGTTGAAATGCTGGGTGTTGAAGCATTTCTTTTCCCTGTCGGTTGACGAAATCTGGTCTGAGAAAGAGAGATTCTCTGCCATCTTTGCGCTGATGAAGAAGTTCGGAATGATGTTGTAGCCTTCCGTCAGGTCATCGCGAAGCTTGGGTACGTTGCCGAAGTTACGCTTGTCGTATTGCAATTCTTCATCGTCCTTATCGTCGTTCATAAAGAGGTTCAGGTTCCACTGGATGATGTTTCTGGCGTACGTAAACTGCTTATACACAGATTCTTTGCCGATGGAATGACCTAACTTGTAATACTTGCTGTCGCCGATGTAATAAACTGGCTCCTGATTTCTTGTTGTAATCAGGTTCTGGTAGCTGTACAGATGGTCTATGCGCTTGCCGTCAGCCTGTTCTTTCAGTCCGGCTGGAATGTTCTTCTCGCCTAGAAGTTCATCAATAATGGCCTCGAAAACGATATTGAAACTCTTAACCAGAAGATATTCCTTGCGTTCCTGCTGGATGTTCATGTGCTTGGCATTATCAAAGAAATCGTAGCATAGTTGCCAGAGGTGTAAAGCCTTGTCTGAGAAGTATTTATACTTAATCTGGAGCAGTCTGGTCTTTCCTAATCCATCCAGATAGGTCTTGAAACGATAGCCTGTTATCAGCTGGAAATTGCAGTTGATATGATTTGCGAAGCCGTATCTTTCTCTGATATAATTCAGGATGGAATAGAAGATAATCAGGAGTTCTTCATCAAAATTAATCTGCTTTTTCCTGTTGACAGGATGGGTATAAACAGGGCTGTTTTTGCTGATGATGGCACTCGTGGTGGCTATGGTCTTTGACCAATGAATGCGGTTGTAACCGGAATGGATGTTCTTCAGGATGAAGAAGATGAAATCCTGGTTATGCTTGTTGAAGTCGATGAGAGCCAGCAGAATATCAAGGAATGTGTTGTTGATTTGTCTGTTACTTTTACCGAGGCACGCTATTTTCTGGTGATAGACAATGCCGTTTCTGGTGGTATTGTTGTAAACCTCGATGGTGCGGTAAATCCAGACAGAGAACTCATAGATGAAGTCTTTCTCCTGTTGAGAGAGTGGGTTGTTCTGGTTCAGGTTGACGATGGTTTCCGGGGCGTATTTGCCGAATACTCTTTCGCCCTCTGGGGTGTCTTCGAGCAGTACTTTCGGCAAAATAAAGACGCAATCGTTGAGCTGGGTATTGTAGTAATACCCAACGTAGTTGATGCTGACGTTGCCATCAATGTCCTGCATGGCGTCGATGCCGTGCAGAACATCCCTAATCTGTTCAGCCTGATACTGATGTTCTTCTATGAGGATTCTCATAATGTCTTTATTTTGTTGTTTCTACAGTCCAGCCTTGTTCTTTTGCGAATTTGATAATTGAATCAATGTTTGTTATATTCCACCAATTGCTTACATAAAACTCGACTCCATCAGAAGAATAGAATTTTCTTTTTTTATAAAAGCCATAGGCTCTTTGCTTGTATCTTTCTATAGCGTTTTCTATTATTTCCTGACGAGTGACTATTAATCCTATGAGTTTCAGTTCCTTTCCAAGCATCGAGTCTGGGAATGTTTCTTTGATTTCAGAATATTTCATCTCGGGATGTTCCTTCAGATATTGTTTAATGATGGAAATACCTAAGTCACCTTTGCCAAGCGGTTCAGAGCCATTGAAACTATATTTTGTTTTATCGTTGCCTTTAGTTTCATTGTTGCTTGGGACTGCATCAATTTTTTCCTCTTCTTCTTCTGAAATGTATTCCTCTACTCCCAAATTCTCCAAGAACAACTCAACGATAGCTATATCAACGTTAGTTTTGCCGTTCTTATCCTCATAGAATCTATCGAAAGACAGAATCTTGCCTTCTTCATCCTGAAAGTCCTTATCATCGAAACCATAGTCCTTGAACACATCATTCCAGAGATAGAAGATAACCTTACTAACGAACAAGTCGGCATCGATTTCGCCATTCTTTGCTTTGCAGAAGAAATAGCCGAGCTTCTTGTCTTCTGAATTGGTAAGTGACCCAATCAGCTTATTAACCTTGCTGATGAATGACCACCAATTGTATTGCTTATCACCCGTATTGATGTACCAGTTGAGTTTAGCATTGGTTTCTTTGTCACGACCTTCGCGAATAGGTACATACTTCCAATCCCAGCGGCGCTTAAAGGCTGAGTCGATAGGGAAGAGACTCTGGTCGCTGGTGTTCATTGTAGCCCAAATATAGAGGTTTGAAGGCAGAACAAGGCGCTTTCCCTTCATGATGAGGTTTACCATATTGGCTTCGCCATAGAGCTGGTTGATTTCGTCTTTATTCGTAATCTCCCATCCCGCAAATTCCTTTTCGAGATACTTCTGCATATCCTTATCTGCTACGATAGGATAATCAGAAAAACCATATTCGTTGCGATCCAGCAATTGGAAAAGGTCACCAAAGATTTGGGCACAATTGCCTCGGTTTATTTCCTCGATAATAAGATATTGCTTCTTGCTGGAGCCTAGTTTCTTCCACGCTTCAACATAGGCTTCGAGAAAAGCCTGAGGAATGAACTTATAGGCAATTCTTTCTTCCTTTACGACTTCCTTTGTATCGTCATCAATGACCTTTTTCCCATAGCAATCTCGGAGATCAACTTCTTCTGTAATAGGTTTATAAGTACCTACAAAAGAGGCGTAATCAGAGTCTGGATGGAATGTAGTACGAATCACGCTCTCTCCGAAAGTCAAGTCCTTGATGGTCTTTGATTTACCTGTGCCAGGAGCACCATAGTAAATCTGTTGAAGGCCTGTAGTCTTAAGCAAATGGTTTTCTGTATGAGAAGATTCTGCTGGATTCCCTTTTCTGATGAGTTCGTTCTTTGGGTCAAGAACCATCTTTGCCATCGCTGTTAACGTAGCGTTGTAGCCATATTCATATTTATCAATGTCAGACAGTTCTTTGAGTTCTACTCTGGCATCCTCAGCCTTTTTGTCGGGGTTCTTTCTATAGTAGTCTATAAATTCTCCCAGCAATTGCTTGGATATGGTACGAATACTAAAACTGCCTTTGCTCCCTGATTTTACCAGATAGCAAAGTCTGTCTTTATCAGCAATTATAATGCGCCCGTCAGTAGATTGGTCGCCAACCATAAGTTTATCGTAATCTTCCATGTTGTTTTGACTTCTATTGTTTTTCCTTGATAAGTTTGATGATGCTATTTAAAAAGTCATGAGCGGGTTGTAGCATATTTTCTACGTCAGAATTACTAACATCATATTCGCAGTTATAATCAGCTTTCATTCTTAATTGTTCCATCCTGGAGAAAAATGCACCAAGTTCTTTGTCAATTTTACCTGTCTTAACGAAATTCATACCAAATACGCCTAAAGTACCAGCATGAGTATGTGCCGAAAGCCCATAATGTATTAATAGTGCCTGAGCAGCATGGAAACAAGAATAGTAAAACCTATTAGCTGCCAAATCCCATAATCCCATAGAAAGCATTTGCTCTGCTTCTGCTATAAATCTTTTTGCTTTTTCCAGACGAAGTTCTACTAAAGAACTTCTTTCATCGTTTGTTAGCCCCATAAACTTACTCCTTCCTTTTCTACATTTTTATAAAATGGTGTAATCTTATATTTCTGCCACTCCTTAGCGGAATACATTACTGGGTTTATTTCTTTTCCTAAATCCCAACCTAGTTCGGTAAGAGGATAGGTAACTTTGTCATAATCAGAAGGAAGAAGCTGTTCCTTGTCTAAGATAACAAGAATGTCCCAGTCGCTATCATCTCTAGCGGTACCTCTAGCTTGTGAGCCAAAAAGTATCGCTTTTCCGTATGGTGGCATATTCTTTGCCAGGCATTCACGGATGGCTGTCAATGTAAGTTCTTGTTCCTTCTTCATATTGCAAAGATAAAATAAAAACCTGAAACTACCAAGTAAAAACCTTCTTTTTTATGAATTATTACACGATTTATGAGAAATTACTGATAAGCTTATATTTCCTTTGCCATCTTTTTTTCTAAAAAATAAGAAATGGTGGCGGAGCCGGATCCAAGGCATCGTGATTAGTAACTGCTATTATCGGGAATAAGGCTTATGAAAGATATGGATAAATATTGGAAGAGCGTGGGTTCACTTTTCGATTCTAAAGATAATCGAAAAGTGATTTGGATAGGTTATGCAGTTGGTCTTGTATTGGTTACTGCTTCCATATTTACGCTATGCCTTAGGTTATTGAGGCATGAAGAATTTACTTTTGGGAGAATGTCTTCATTAATTTTAGTGTTAATGGTAGGTCTTTCTTTGGTTTGTTTTCTTTTTTATAGGAAGAAAATATCGATAAAAATTAAGTTTTACCTGTTGTGTCTGATTTTTGTGTGTGGTGGCATCAATATGTTTCTTCATCCAAAAGTATCAAGAAAAATTCCAACTGAAACATATTGTCAGGTAGTGGGAATAGTGGGCTGTCTCTTCTTTGGGGGAGGCGGTTTGTGGGTATTGTTCAATGACTACAAGTGGCATAGGAGGCGTAGAGACGAGGAGGAATAAAGTGTACCGATGCGCAGACCTTGCGGATTTCCTTGAGTAGGAAGGGATTGAGGTGTTGGTGCTTCCGGATAATATCTACAGGGCGCAAGGCACACTGCGCTTATACCCAGGGTGTTACCCCGGGCTAGGTGCTTCTGCCCATTCTGGGCGTACCTGGATTATATGTGGAAGTTCCGTAAGTGATTATCAAATATTCCACTCAAATTTGTATGGGTAATTAGATGCCTTTGAGGCATCGTCTTTCTTTGCTTTTGCACCGATGGATGCAAGAGCGGCTTTACGAACGGCTTGTGCGTATTTGCCTTTAGCTAAAACTTTTGGTGCATTTATTCCTAACATAATTATATAATTTAAAATGTTTGTAATGCAAACGAGCGCAGAATATCAAGCTTGCTTGAATATTTCATAGAAATGCATCTTATCTGCTTGCAAAAATAAGAAATATTTCTCTTTTATCAAAGCTATCCTCGATTATCTTTAAATCTCTTTTCCAATTCCTCTATAGTCGGCATAGAAGACTTAAAGTCTTTCGGAAAGAGTTTGGATAGTTGATATTCTGATATTCCCATCGGTTCCTTGTATGATTCCAAGGCGTATTTCGCCACCACATTGTCTTTGTCCTTGCAGATGAGCAAGCCGATGGTCGGGTTGTCTATATCGGTCTTGAACTGATGGTTAATGGCTGATACATAGAAACTCAGTTGCCCCAAGAACGATGGATGGAATGACTGGGCTTTTAGCTCAACGACCACATAGGCGTGGAGGTGGGTATTGTAAAAAAGCAAATCGGGGAAGAACTCCTGTTGACCTACCTCCAAACGGAACTGCCTGCCCATATAGGAAAATCCCTTTCCGAGTTCCAATAAAAAACGAGTCACGTTGTTCACTAATTCATCCTCAATCTCATGCTCATCAAATTTCTCCCTCAAATTAAGGAAGTCCAAGTGATATGGATCTTTGGTTATCTGTTGCGCCAAGTCGCTCTGTATGGCAGGAAGCGTGGACTGGAAGTTGGTAATTGCTTTGCCGTCACGCTCGTAAAGGTCGGTATCAAGCCAGTTGAGAAGTGCATTACGCCCCCAGTTATTCTCCCAGGTCTTTCTTACGAAAAACAAGGCTTTAGGCATGTTGTCCTTGCACTTCTCTAAGATACGGCAATGATGCCCCCATGGTATAAAAAACAATAATTTGAAATCGTCAACAGGCTGTTGACGATTTTGTTTTTGTTCTGCAATGGTCTGAATATCAGAGCTAATCAAACTCTCTGTAAAATCGTCAGCAGCTTGCTGACGATTTGCAGCCAATGGAGCATAGAGCTTATAAAAGTAGCTCATGTACTTCAAGTTGGTTGGCGAGAATCCCTTCACCCCCGGCATTTCATTCTTCAAGTCCTGGCTGAAATTCTTGTAAAAGCCAGAACCGTAAGTATTGGTATATTGCTTAGCTTCAATGTCTCGTCCCAGCTTCCAATAGAAATCTAACAGGTAGCCATTGGTAGCGCAAGATGCCTTTAGGCGATGGCTATAGAATCGTTCCTTGAGTTCTACGAGCCAGTCCTTATAGTCGCTGTCATTATGAAGGACTACTGATAAGTCTATATTTTCCTTTGCCATCTTTTTTTCTTTTTATCTGCTTGCAAAAATAAGAAATATTTCTCTTTTCTGCAAGTTTTTGGGCTTTTTCTTTGGGTTTTGAGAATAAAATAATATTTTTGCGGATGAAAAGGTATAATGGGATTGAAGAAATCCCTTTTTAAAAAGGATAGAGTAAAATGTCAGACCGTTTAACCATAGAACAGCGCCACAACAATATGGCGGCAATAAGGTATTGCCATCGTTCGTCAAATCCTTAGTATACAACAAGTAGCGTTGTGACACCACCTTAGAGTATTTATTTTCTATTGTTTACGAAATCTTTAACTTCTTGATTTTATGCCTTTTGGCGGTGCAAAAATACAAAAATATTAGAAAATACGCAAATCTTTTCGGTCTGTAAGGGCAAAAGCTTTAAAACTCCAGACAAAACATTAAGCTTTTGCCCCTACAGGGCGCAAGGCGGATTGCGCTTATACCCAGGGTGTTACCCTGGGCTAGGTGCTTCTGCCCCTTCTATTATATTTGCACTTGGAAAAATAAAGAGGTAAAAATCTTTATATCTGCAA
>OGCR01000066.1_pt1 | contig 18835 bp, 13 predicted proteins | sample 1570291 | NCBI WGS metagenome assembly OGCR01 (sample SAMEA2582178, study PRJEB24529) | metagenome | biome: Human gut stool | place: China | collected 2011 | reverse complement strand
TTCTCCATAAAAATATACTAATTTTCAGGCGGTTTTTTAATTCCGCCAACAGGTTGAAGATAATAGTTTTATCGAATTAACTAATGAGGCATTAAAAGATTATTCTCTATACGATACCAATGATTTAAAAATATCAATCTCTGCTATAGTTGGCAAAAATGGTAGTGGTAAAAGTAGTCTTGTAGATTTGTTTATTCGTATGATAAATAATTTGTCTGCGGTTCTCCTCGGAGAAAAGTTTAACTTCTCTGCAGCAGAACATTTGCATTTTATAGATCATGTATATGCTGAAATGGCATTCAGAATAGACAACGCAATCTATATCTTAGAAGAAAGAGGACGAAAGGTCATACTTAAGAAATTCATGCGTAAACGAGTAACTGGCCTGCGTTTTGTACTTGTTAAGGAAGAAATTTTACTCAATAAGCGGACAACTCTAGATACAACAAGTGAATTACTTGACAGGCACTCAAAAGGAAGGGTAATACTGAAATCTCTGTTCTATACACTTGTATGCAACTATTCTATGTATGGATTCAACTACAGAGATTACTTTGAGGAGGCGACGCCTATTAGTCGATTAAACAAGTTGTTTAAGAAATGTGATTTTGACCGCAACAATATTACCGAAGATCAAGTATGGCTAAAAGGCATTTTCCATAAAAATGATGGTTATCAGACACCTATTGTCTTACATCCTATGAGAGAGGATGGCATATTGAAGATAACAAAGGAAAACTTGCTTGCCAAGGAACGCATGGAGAACTTACTGTTTTATAAGGACAATGCTGGTCATTATCCACAACGTGTTGTCAATGGAAATCTTCACATTGTAGCGATACGGATAAAACCGATAAGCAACAAATCGTTTTCAAGGGAAAATATGCTTAGCCAGATAGGTATCGGTAGGCAACAGAATATCTCTCAGAATTTTGATAATATATACAATTGGATTATCGGCTTCTGGGATAGCCTGTATCATTTTAGCACTGTCCCACAAGGACAAAAGCTACGCGAAGATGCCTACGACTATATTGTATATAAGACATTAAAGATTGTCTCTAATTACAAAAAATATAGTTCAATTTACAATTACCTCAGCAAGACAAAAGCCAAATATGAAGATGTCTGTAAAAAATTGATTCCATTATCAGAAGATTTCACGCATGTTACGAAGAAACTTCTGCGTACAATCATGTATTTGAAGAAGGACATTTATTTGGATTCTGACAATACATATAATTTGGATGAATTGGGTAATACTATCAATGCTATGGTTGGGGAGCGTATTCATCCAAAGCATCAACTACAAGAGACAGACTTACTTCCACCGCCAATATTCGAAAAGTTCTTGCTATTGCGAAAGGATGGAGATAATGGTATTATTGATTTTAGAAATTTGAGTTCTGGAGAAAGGCAAATAGCCTATACTATCAGTAATTTCATGTATCATCTAATAAATGTGGATTCCGAATGGGATGATTTTTATTATGACAAAGACCATTTGCAAATAATCAAATATCGTTTTGTCAACGTGATATTTGATGAGGTGGAGTTATATTTTCATCCAGAGTTGCAGCGTAGTTTTATGGGATTGTTGCTACAAGCTTTACAAAATGCGCATTTTAAGAATTTGCATGGAATAAATATCATATTGGCGACACATTCTCCATTTTTGTTAAGCGACATACCTCATTCGAATGTTCTTTGTCTGGGGGAAAATACAATGAGCGTTGAAGGAACTCTTGGTGCAAATATCATAGAACTACTTGGTAATAGTTTTTTCCTTAGTTCTGTGATAGGAAATGTGGCTTCAAATGAGATACGAGAGATTGTTAATTTATATCAAGCTGCTAAGCGGGAAGAAAATATCACAGATAGATTCGAAAAGAAAAAGAAAAGGTTCAAATATGTATATAAGTATATAGCAGACTCTTACTTGAAAAAAATGGTAGGAAGGATGTTTGATTATATGGAAGACTATATTAGAAAGACTCATTGATTATGTATAAGTTTGAAAGTTCACTGGACAAAAGAACTCTGCACAGGGCATATAATGCGTTATATGTTCATGATTTAGATAGGAAATGGAATAAAAATGTTCTCTCTCATCCTTTATTGGCAGGGGCTATGTTGCCTGGAATGTCTGCAAAGAAACTTCTTACAGCCGAGTTTAAGAAACTTGTAGAAGTGTATTTTCATTATAAAGAATATGTTGCCGGATTGACGGATATACAAGCTAAAGAAGTCAGAGATGCTGCTAATAAAGTATTCTCATACGAGTCTTTCACAAAAAAAATAAGTGCATTCTTGATTAATCCTGCACATAAATTTGAAATATGGAATTGTGTGTATTGTGACATGATAAAAGTTTCTCCTTTTAATCATAAGGGAAAACTCGTAAGACGGTTTGACACAGAACATGTGCTTGATAAAGGAGACTGTCCATTAGTAGCCTTATCCTTATATAATTTTGTACCTTCTTGTGGAACTTGCAATGATCCTGCGATTAAGGGAACAAAAACTATAGGAGATACCAAGGAAGAAATTACCAAATTAAGTCCTACAAATCCATCTTATGACTTCTGGCACAACGTGCTATTTGTTGTTAATGCTAAAGCTGATATGACTTGGCAGAAAAGGGAGGATGTACCAGATATTTTTGAGATTGACTTTTCCTATAAAGATGTGTCATATAAAAAATCGGTGGAACTGTTTGCTTTAAAATCGCGCTATAATACCGATTGTTTAATGGAAGCATTGCGATGGTTGGATAAAAAAGATATATTCTCTCCACGGTTACTTCAAGATATTGCAAAACTTGAAGGATGCAGTGAAGCAGAAGTATTTGAAAGAGTATTTAAAATCGATATAGACAGAAGAGAACATAATCTATATCGGAAAATGAAAGAGGATTTGTTAGAAATAACACCTTGGTAAACAAAATGAGTACTACACTTGTAAAATGAGAAAGGATATTAGAGTCTTAGTATACGTAGTTGCTTGTTTGGTCGTATTGTTACTGCCAAATATAGTTTCATTTATTCAAATAGGATGGAAATGGTTAGACGGATACGTTGTCAAAGAAAACTTTTTGGCTTCGGTCACTTTGGCTTGTATTGCTATATTTGTTGAATTTTTCTATCTTTATCGACATGTATTTGAAAGTCAGGCCAAAGAAAAGTATGCTATGGCTGTTTCTCCATTTTACTTTGATTCACCGACTTCTTCAGACTTATTTAACAGAAAAAATTATGCAAAACTATTGTTGGACAAGATATATAGTTCATTTTCCAATCAAAAAAGGAACAATCATTCCTTTGTTATTCATATTGGAGAACACTATGGACAAGGAAAGACATCTTTTCTAATGATGTTGGACGAAGAAATCAAAAAAAGAAAAGTTCCTGTTATCAATATACATTTTGAGCCTTGGCTCTGCGATACAGAAATGGGAATAGTTAATGAATTCTTTGATTCTTTCAGAATAGAAGTAGGTGAATATCTTCCACGTTTAAATAGTCCAATGCGTCAGTATTTAAAGTTGTTATTGGCAACCTTTAAATATGAAGCGAATGGTTTCTCTCTAAGCTTTGATCCATTTCTGAAGGAAAAAAGTACATTAAAAACTACTCATGACCAGATAAGGGATGAGTTAATGGCGATAGACCGTCCAGTTATTATTACCATCGATGATGTGGACCGTTTACAAGACAAGGAGTTAATGATGGTTTTAAAAATCATTCGTGATACTGCAGATTTTCCTAATGTGTTCTATATTGTTGCAGCAGACAATCTTCATCTAAAAAGAATGTTGAATAGCTTGAATATCGACAATGCAGAGGAGTATCTGAAGAAATTCTTCAACTTGGAGTTTCAATTACCAGCGAATGAGAACGTTGCCTTCGAGGAATTACTGAAATTATTGGATAGAAAATACCAAGAACTTGAAATAGATGAAAAAACGAGAGCATTGTATGTATCACAAATCCGTAATGTGGTCTACATTAGGGATGCCTTCTCTAATATGAGAGAAGTATATCGGTTTGTGAATTCTTACTTTCTTGCCATCGACTCTATGCAAGATAAACGACAGCTGAATCTCTTTGATTTATTCCTGTTAACAATGGTCCAGACATTGAATATGGAATATTACTTGCAATTGAGAGATCATAGTCTGAATCTGCTAGATGTAGTACGCTCAGGAAATGACATATTGCTTCAATGGAAAGGAGATTTGAATATTATTCAAAAGAGGGAGGAAAAGGAGGCTTTAAGACAAGTTGAAAGTATACGAGTTAATGATATTAATCCACCATATGAAGAGAGACGATCTGAAAAAGTTGAAATACCAGAGTTTGCGGAGACGGTAGTGAAAACTATGATTACTTCTAATGACATCATACCAGAACTTATGAATCTTATGTTTGGTCAAGGCTCACAAAATGTAGCTTCTAATCGTATCTGCCGACATAATATGTTTTTCAAGTATTTCTCAAATACTGATGCAAGCTATATGGTGCCAAGGATTAAAGTTGTCGATATGCTAAACTCAGAAGAGAAGATATATTACAACAAACTTGTTGATATATTTAAGACTCAAAGAGATGCACTTTTCTTGTCAGAGTTTACATATGCTATACCATATGTGAAAAAACATAAGGAGACTTATATCCTTAAACGTTTCTTCATTTTTATGGAGTTATCCTATAAGTATGGGAGGAATTTGCCCAACTACAGCATGATAAGGTCTTTGGCAGGTTATGAAGGTTGGGAAACAAGCAGACAAAAGTTGTTCAATGTGCTTGCTTGCATATATGAAAGATACAGCCAGGCTAGGTTGAAAGCCAAACAAGATGATTTTACTCAGTTGTGTATGACTTATTCTAACATCAATATCTTGTTAGTCTGCTTGAATGTCATGTCAAATCAAATTGGCTATTTTATGTTCGATAGAAAGTACATAGATGACACGAATATTATATTGGCAGACAGATTTTTCAAGGAAAAAGTGGCCAAGAGTAAAGGAAAACTAGGTATACAAGAAATAGACACAATTCAACATATACAATGTGATTATGATATGAGGGAGCATTGGAATAAATGTTTCGAAAAGTTCCTGAAGGATGATAAAGATACTTGTCTGAATTTATTATGTAGATTGGTTATATTTTATGGGAATGGTAACATAGAATGGGATTATCATTATAAAAACGCCATTTTGGGAGGCATGTCTATGCATGGGGACAATCTTTTGACACATTTGATAGAGGTTTTCCCTAAAGAGAAAGATATTTTCAATTCGCTCCTATCATTATATACTCATTGTAGCAGTTTAATAGATGTATCTAATTTGAATGATGATGCATTTATAAAAATGGCTCGGTTAAGACAGCAAAGTGTATGTTGATAACTACGACTTAGAAAGACTTTGAACTATGAAAGCAACGATTAGAACATTTCAATCTGGATGTGGCGATTGTATATTCCTGATTTTAGAGGATGATAAGAGTGGTGAGAGTTTTCACATCATGATTGATTGTGGAATTTTTACGCCAGAGATTAAGGCATTTGTAGAACATGATCTTGGAATGAGAATTGATATGCTCATTGTAACCCACTATGATGATGATCATATTGCAGGCATTATTAAAATGCTTTTAGAATTTGGAAACTTAGAAATTGGTAAGATTATATTCAATTGTTTCCAGAATTATGATGAAAATACAACCGCCAAAATTCCGACAGAAGATAAGGAACTGTTAGATCAATATGTTGCAAACATACATTTGGCACCTATTCCGAATAATACCAAAATAAGTGCTCCTCAAGCTGCGCTTCTCAGTCTGTTGTTGAAATCAAATGACAAATGGTTTAAAGCGTGGAACAGGAAAATACTTATAGAAGGTGACACTATGAATGTTGGGAGCGATACAAAATGGGGGCAGTTCTTCGTTTTATCTCCATCAAGTGAAGCATGGGATAATCTGAAAGATTACTTTGTAAAGGAATATGTGAAATGCGTTCACTCAAGACCACCACAAGGAGCATTTGAAAACCAAGATGCTTATTGGGAGATGCTTTTGAGAATAGCTGCTTTAAAACCACAAATTAGAGAGAGGATACCTATCAGTTCATCTATGATAACCAAATCGTTCTTGCAGAAAAAAGCAGCTGCAAATCAGAATGAGGCTGGTATTACTTCACCCAACAAAGCTTCATTGGCCTTGGTATGGGAGTTCAATGGAAAGAGAATATTATTGGGTGGTGATGCTATTGCCTCTCAATTGTATGAAGCGATAAGGAAGCACTATGACGGTAATCATATTTTGTTTAAAGCCATCAAGATACCGCATCATGGAAGCAAAAACAATATGAGTAATGAACTATCCCTACTAGTTGACTCTGAACACTATTTCCTAACTGGAGGAAAGAAAGATGAAGGCCCCAACTATGAAACGTTGGCGAAAATCATACTTCATCCTATTGAGGATGGAATTCAATCCCACACGGTTCATTATAACAGAATACAGAATCTTACCGAACTTCAATGTTTGATAAAAGATGAATATAAAGAACTCTTAGAAAGCTGTAAGGCAAAACTAACCAATGAAAATGAATACACATTTGAATATTGAGGATGTTGCTGGAAGCATTGTGGTTCCAGTCTGGTGTGGAAGTGAAAGAGGAACAGCCTTCTTCATTTCGCCAACGAAATTGCTGACAGCATTTCATGTTGTAGCAGAATATGTAGCTGACGATAGTGATATATTTATAAGTGTAAATGGCATAACTACGGAATGCACTTGTGAGGAACTGGCAAAAGGTAAGGATATTGCTATTCTGAACTGTGTTGACTATACGAATGAATGCACTTCACTTCAATTATTGGCTTCTGATTGTAGAAAAGGGCAAGTTTTGTCTATTGTCGGATATCCCGAGGAATTAGGTAATGGTATTGATGCCTTTTCGTTCTCTGTGATGAATGTCCGTACCATAACAAGTATTCCAAATCAGTTTGATATTGTTGTCAGAAGAATAGATACATTGGCATTGTCTACCTATATGGGAATGTCGGGTTCACCTGTTATCAATGATTTTGGTTCTGTTGTGGGAGTCGTAACAGACGAACTTTATAACTCTTTAGGATACACCTCGATTCATTCTGTTATGGATAGTCTGACAGAAAAAGGAATAAAGTTTGAGGCTAATGCAGATTTAGAAGACACTTCTGATTTCGGACAAGGAACATGTGTTAAGTATATCTTGGAAGCGCAGGAACAGGCAGGAAGTAGATATTCACGTGATTTACAAGTTGATGATAAAGATACCGAAAGTATAATTTCGAGGTTTGCTGGTATCGGATTTGATGATGACTTGGAGATAATTGCAAATGACTATAAGAAATTTTCAGAATCAACAAGGGAGGTAAAGAAAAAGGCAGAAATTGAAAAGTTCAAAAAACAGTATGTTGATAATCAGATTATAACGAATGAATTTGTTGAAGGACTGTATCAGTTGAAGAATTTAAGAGACAAGTCATATTCTGAGTCATCTGTGCATTTGTTTACAGCAAAAGAAAGAGAACAAATATCTGATATGATTTCCAAGGCGAAGGAATATCTTCGGATGCAAAAGTATTTGGGTAAAAAAGGTTTGGCTATCGTTGGTGATGCAGGATGTGGCAAGACTTTCACTTTGTGTAAAATTTCCGAAAAGTTGTGTAAGAAGGAAAATGTTTATTTGCTTTTTGGTACCGATTTTTCTGGCAGTGAAATGCCTTTGAATACCATTTTGAGAAAATTAAAATGGAAACAGCCTAATTCCTTTGATTTGCTCAATGATAAAATGCAGAAAGAAGGGAAATTCGCTATATTTATTATTGATGCCATCAACGAGGGCGCAGGAATGTATTTTTGGCAAGAGAAACTTCCAACTCTGGTGAATCAAATTAGAAAATGGAGCCGAATTAAAATCATTGTATCCATCAGAAAACAAGCTGTGCAGACTGATGTTCTAAATGAGACAATAGAAGGTTTTATTAGATTATCGATTCCTGGGTTTAGAGATGTTAGAGAAGCAGTGAAGAAATTTTTCGAATATTATAATGTCAATAAAGAAATTGATGATTTTAATCAGATACAGTCATTCAGTAATCCTTTGTTCTTGAAAATTTTTTGCGAAGCCTATAGTGAAGCGTACTATAGAAATTCTGAATCTCCTAATATCATAGAAATATACAAGAGCTATATATACAAGCGAAACCATGTTGTCTCTGTAGGGGCTGATGCAGACCCTCGTATGAATTACACAAAATGCCTTTTAGAAAAAATTGCATATTATTCTTTGTGGAATCTACAATGTGGTGATATACCAAGAGAAAAAGCGAAATCTTACTCATATCGTATGTGTCCATACAGGAGATGGAGCAATGATTTGCTCAACAATACCCTTAGGGCTAATTTGTTGATGGAATACAAAACGTATGATGGAATGGAGTGGATAACATTTGAATATGACAGTATGGGAGACTATTTGAAAGCAGATGTTCTTCTGAGACATAAGGTTGACGATTATTCGAAACTAAAGTTTCTATGCCGACTTGTTGATTTTACTACTGCAGAATATCAAACAAGCACAGATAATACGAAAATATTCAACTTCATAAAGGCATTTCTGTCTATTTGGAATCCTCCTGTGGGATTATGGCATCATAAAGAGATTATTAATGGTAAATTGACGGATTTGTTTATCGAAAGTTTGGCTCTCAGAAATGTTGCAAATGACCTTATGCAAACAGACGGAACAATAATGGAGGAAATTTTGGATGCTAATCCCAATTATCTACAGCCAGATGTATTCATTAATTTGTTGGAAAGTCATAATGGATCAGTGATAAGTGAGTTTCATCAAAAATTACTTTCCATGAGGATGAGCGAAAGAGATACGATATGGTCTGCATCTGCAAATTCTTTATATTATATTGATGATAAGTTGAAGCGATTATGGAATAATAATGGAATCAACAAGAAGTCATTTCTTGTTTTTGAAGTTTGGCTATTAAGTGCTTCTTACCCAAGCGTGCGTTTCCCTGCATTAAGGCACATTGTAAATCAGTTAGAAGAAACAGATTCTGTAGATGAAGTTTTATACCTAATGAGTGTTTTCAAAGATGTGAATGACCCTTATGTTTTGCAAGGATTGTATGCTGCCATCTACGGATATATTGTAAGAAAAAGAAACTGTAATTTGGCCATCAGTAAGGTAATTGTTGAAATTCTGTATCCTAAGCATGGCCAAGCTCCTAATGATTTTGTTTTACGCCATTGGACGCTGAAGATATTGGAATGGCAGTGGCATCTTTCTTGTGATGATACATATTGGAAAGCAGCTCAACCTCCATATGATCCACCTATCAGTAATCCTTATGAAAATATTCCAAACGAAGATATTCCAGAAGATTTTTTTGGGACAAATCATGGCGCAGATAGTTTGCACCGTTCCTTGTTTATATGGGATTTCTATCGTTACACTATGGGAGGAAATACATCTGACGACTTGGACAAGTTTATTGGAAAAGATGAAAAGCATATTTCCATCATGGATACAGCAAAAGCCATTGCGTTGCTGATAAAAAATAAATATGGATGGAATGAAGCTTTGGATGAGTATGATAGCAATGTACCATATGAATCAAGTCATTTTCATAGAACCGAACGAATAGGAAAAAAATATCAATGGATTGGTTTGAGCGAGGTATATGCTTATCTGTTAGATACCTGTAAACTTTGCAGAGACCGATGGTCGCAAAAAAAGGATTTTAGGGCAGTCAACTATCCTTGGTTAGTTTCCAATCGTATTTACTTGGACCCTTCTTTAAGAGAAAATGATACCTTGGACGATGTAGTCAAAGGTCTTTTTGATGAGTATCCAAAAGATTCTACTATGGAGCAGAGTATGAAATCTTGGATTGATGATGAGAAATGTATGCCACCATTTAATCCTATTCAACTTGATCGTGATGGGGGTGAGTGGGTTGTACTTCAAGGATATGATACAAGAAAAGAAAAGGATGATGTTGAAAAAGAACAAACACGAGAACGTTTCTTGTATTATAACACTTGTCTTGTGGACTTGAAAAACAAGTCAATTTTTGCAGAATGGGCAAAAACGGCCAATTTTTATGGAAGATGGATGCCTGAATCAACCGGGTCTATTGATTTTTTATGGAATGACTATCCATGGGCGAATACATACACGTCTTCTATATATGAGGATGGGTATGTTGATGAGAAGATACCATGTGATGTAGAATTGACATACAAAGCAGAGTTGCAGGAGGATTTTAGAGGTATTCAAAGTGAAGAAAATATTGCATCGACAGTTTATGCTCCATGCCGTGATATAATGGATTCGCTTGGGCTTTATACGGCAGAGCGTGGAATAGTAAGAAAAAGCGATAATGGAGAAATTGTGGCAATAAATAGATTGATTTTAGGTGAGAGTTTCCATGGACTGCTCATTAAGAGAACATTTCTTAATGAATACTTAAAGAAGCAAAGGAAATGCCTATTCTATTGTCTTCTCGGAGAAAAGAACCTTATCTCTTCTCCACATTATCAAATTCTAGTTCGACATGATTTAACAGGTGCGGCTTTGTATAAAGATAATGGTGTTGCAGAAATGATACAGCCTTTGAGATTTGAACCAAAAGAGGAACCACAAAAAGATTCTGAAGGTGAAGATGAATATGGTTTAGGGATGCCAATTGAAAAATGGTTAGCCATGCCCAAGCAAGGTTCAAGTGCTATCTTTGATAGATTAAAAGAATTGGCTGAATTGTCAAAACAAAATGGAGCAAAAGAATAATAAAACTATATTGATATAATCTTTCAAACAATGAACACAAACACTCAAATAGACAAGATAGATAAAGTTCTTTCGAAAATTTCGGGCAAAGAGATGAAAGCTTTTGTTTGGCAGTATGCAGCCACGCATGAGGACTTCGCTACCGCTTTGGTGGAAAAATATTGAAAGCCGGAGCGTGGTAACTCAAAGAGCAGGTGGAGGCTTGCTTTGCCCATGCTGGTGTGTCGGGCAAACGATTCGGACAACCCCAACTGGACTGTGGAAGATTCCACTGACCTCAACTATGTGGAAGGTTGGATGAAGCAAGCGCATGTTTATATAGAAGGCAACAACTATGCTTATGCTCATTTTATCGCCTCTTCTATTGTCTTCAGTGGTGCCAACTACTCAGATTGGTATATCGCTGACTACCCGAAACAGGCTACTCGCATGAAAAAGATTGTGCGTGATGGCTTTGAGGTGGCAATGGAGACATTGCCACACGACCCATCCAACTGGCGAGAAGCCTTTGTGAAGACATTGAAGCAATTGAAGTCTTATGGTTGAGAGATTTTTAAAGGCAAAGGGGCTTTTGACCTTGATAAAGCCATCAAGGATATCGAGAATCTATTGAAGAAATAATTTCTTTGCAATGAAGGAAATAAAGTTATTTGATTACCAAGAGGATATGAAGGAACGGATTGAGAAGGCGTTGCGCCTTCATCGGTCCGTGATGGCACAAATGCCAACGGGAACAGGTAAGACATACCTGTTAACAGCAGTCATAGACTCTTTTGTGAGCAACAATCCAATGGAGAAAGTATGGATTGTAGCCCATAGAAGAGAGCTGGTGTCGCAGATAGACGAAACCGTAAGAAAGTTCCATTCTTATTACGCATCAAACACCTCTTCCCTATTATCATCCGTCAAGGCAATGTCCATTCAGTGGCTGATGAGACACTATGACGAGATAGAGGAAGAACCGGGAATGATAGTGATTGACGAGGCGCACCATGCCCTTGCCAAGACCTATAAGGAGATGTGGGAGAGATTCCCGAATGCTAAGTTCCTGGGACTGACGGCTACACCTTGCCGATTGAATGGTAAGGGATTCACGGATTTGTTTGATATCTTGGTGCAGTCGTGGAGTGTTCCTGAGTTTATCAGCAAGGGAAGATTGGCGACATACGATTTTGTGAGCATCAAATCGGATGGTGTGACGCAACGGCTCATCGACTCCTTGCAGAAGCGAGGGGCAGACGGTGACTACCAGAACAAGGAAATGGATATGTTGCTGAATAAGAAACCGAGTATCGAAAGGCTCTATCAGAGTTTGGAAGAATTTGGCAAAGACAGAAAGGGCATCGTGTATGCTATCAATATTTCTCATGCTCAGAAAATCACAAAACTGTATCAGGAACATGGCGTGAAAGCCATAGCCATAGACTCGAAGACACCTGCAGCAGAAAGACAACAAGACATTGAAGCCTTCAAGAAAGGTGACATCCAAGTGCTGGTGAATGTGGACATCTTCTCGGAGGGATTTGACTGCCCGGATGTGGAGTTTGTACAGTTGGCTCGACCAACGCTGTCACTTGCCAAGTATCTGCAGATGGTGGGACGTGGATTGCGAGTAGCCAAGGGAAAGAAGAACTGCGTAATTATAGATAATGTGGGACTATATCGGGTGTTCGGGTTGCCTTCGCAAGTATGGAACTGGAATGCTATGTTCGAGGGAAAGCTGAAAGTTGGCAAGAGAAAGGAGACTCCGAAGGATAGAGAGTTTTTCCTGATGAACGAAAAGCAAGACGATATTCAGATTCATCCAGACTCAGAAATGATGATGGTGATGAGCCATGAAGAATTGCTCCAAACGATACAGTATCGTGAGTTTGTAGATAGCAAAGGGGAGTTTGCCATCATCAAGCTGCCTGATGGAAAGATGACGGTAGTAAACCGGCAAGGCGAACAGGTGATAGAACCAGGCAACTATTATGACATGAAGTTCTTGCAAGGTAATATTTTATCCTACCGACCTCGCAGAAAGACTGTATGTTACTACGACCTCTTGGCGAGAGTTGTCATAGACGAGGACATTCATGCGAAAGATGCTCCCGAGGTAATCACCATCAATAAATGGGAGTTCGTCGAATATAATGGTCTCTTCAGATCTCGTACCTACGAGTACTTTGCTTTACCTTTTCGCCCTTCCCAATATGACCTATGGAATTATGGATATTATTTAATCTACAACTTTCAACGCTCTACAGCCAGTGGTTGTCAGGAATGGATATATAAAGAGGAGGATGGCGGCTCTATGCGAATGCATAAAGAAAACAGTGAAAAGGTTTGTTTTTTACGTGGCGACCATACTCATGTATATTGGCTATGTGCCGACCTATACGACAATGGCATAGTGGTCATGGACAGCCATGAGGATTATTACTTCGTTGACTCCAGCTTGAAAAAGACCTATATAGGTTGCAATCAACCCAAAACAGAAAGCGAGAATTTGATGGTTGCGATGCCTCGGCTTGGCAAACTGGTCTATGAGCGAGAAATGCAGCGCAGGAAAAAGCAAGAGGAACAGGAGTTATTGCTGATGCAAGAGAAGTCGGAGGCAGGGCATGTAGAATTATATCAAGCAGGAAAGAAATGGGGTGTGAAGGTAGATGGTAAAGTTATCGTGCCACCTCTCTACCATAGTATAGCGCAACCAGTCGGTGCCTATTGCGCCTTTGAACAGATTCCCAGACATTGGGGTGTTATGACAGTAAAAGGCAAGGTGATAGTTGATGCCAAATATGAGAAGGTGGAGATTCGTGATGGGGGGATCGCTGTGGTAACTGATATTACGGGGAAAACACAGACCATCCATCTGAAATGATCTACTATATGAGAATGGAATGCTATTAAGGAGGAAATCAAGTTCATTGCCTTCCTGGTCTTCTAGTTGTCCTCTGCATAACAATCAAGCAAGCTTGTTGTTCTAAGTGTTTACGTATCGTTTGCGTTAAAATAATGCAAGAAGTTTGGCGGTGTGAGGGGGATCATGTATCTTTGCATATTCAAAAAGACTTTAAACGTTTAAAAGGAGAAGATTATGGAACAATAGTTCGTAAATAATTCAATAATGTGCTAAGCAGCTATACGCTGTAAGCACGAGAGATCATTGAAAATCTTGCTAATTAAAGTTCGGTTCGGGGTGTACCCACTTGCTTTAAAAATTCGTTTCACCAGATAAATGTTGGTCATCAGTGACTTGAATGAAGACATAGAATATTCCATTCCCATCTCCTTCATAGTTACCTTGGCAACATTTAGTGATGTGAACGAAACGGTCTCTCTTACTATAGCCTACCAAAAGGTAAGCAAGTATATCACACCTGCTATCGAAAGAAAGGTGGATGACATTCTTGATAAGTTGTTTCCTACATACCCTCCATATATAGAGGTTGTTGAGTGACACAAACAGAACCAAAATTTTACTAGCAAATATCAAAAGTCACTAAATTATGAGAACAAACAGAAAACTCTTAGCCCTGGTATGTGTTGTGCTATTCATAGTTGTGCCAGCAAATGCACAACGTAAGTATTTTGATGCCTATGTTTATGACCTTACGGGTCACGTCAAAGAGGCACAAATTTCTTACGCAGTCGATGAATTTCGTACCTCCTACTATTTCGACAAGGAAGGTCGCCTTGTAGATGAAAATGGGGAGTTCAAAGAAGTAGAACGAGATGCGAAAGGTTATGTCATCGTAGTCAGCCCATCATACAACTTTGTAGAGCTGACTTATAATAGCCTTCATCAAGTTCACTCACAAATGTCTTGGGGAATCACAATCATCCATGAATATGATAAGAATAAGAATCTCATCAAAACATACGATGAAGACAACCCAGAAGAAGGCAGTTATTATGTTTATACAAAATTTGATGACCATATCAACTGGATTGAGAGAAAAGAATACGACATAAAGACCAAAAAGTATAAGGATACGATGTATCGAAAGATTACCTACTGGTCTAATAATCCTTTCAGATAAAGAACAAGAAAGACAGACACATATAGAACGGAATACAGCCCACAGCTTGATTCCGTTCTTCTGTTTATAAGAAATTTGAACTATTTTTGATTGAAATTCTAAAACAATAGTTCGTTAATAATTCAATAATGTGCTAAGCAGCTATACGCTGTAAGCACGAGGAATCTTTGAAAATCTTGCTAATTAAAGTTCGGTTCGGGGTGTACCCACTTGCTTTAAAAATTCGTTTCACCAGATAAATGTTGGTCATCAGTGACTTGAATGAAGACATAGAATATTCCATTCCCATCTCCTTCATAGTTACCTTGGCAACATTTAGTGATGTGAACGAAGCATTGAAAGCAAAATCGAGTTTCCACTTATCGCGAGCCTGGCAGTCCATAAGACCAGTATAGCCTTTGGCGTCACGAAAGCAATTATGTAAAGCTTCTCATAATTACTTAAAATGGATTAAGCAACACCTTCACATCAAATCTTTTCACGGAACTTCCGAGAATGCCATATATCTGCAAATCTGGATTGCCATATGCACATACTTGCTTTTAGCTTATGCAAAGAAAGTGATGCACATAGATCAATCGCTACACACTATTTCAAAGAACGTGGGTCTATTCCTTACGGACAAGACTCCTTTAAATGATTTGTTTAACAAAGTTGTTCCAACAGAAGAGACGGAGGGTTGGCTATATCCTAGCCTTTTCAGCCCCGACGATTTCTAAACGGGACAGCAGTGCTCTAATTTTGTATTTTGTGGGTGTAAGTGATTTAAAAAGGTTCCATTAGGAATGTGGATGTCTAGTGGAACCTGATGAGAGGATATCATACCATACTCAATGTCTCTGCGATCTTCATTGCAGGTATGGGAGAATCTCCATTGGAGAACTAATTGCTTGGTCGTATGCGGTGCCAAGCAGCATACTTTTTTCCTTAGTTCCCCAAAGGCATGCAATGGCTTTTATGCCTGCTTTTTTAGCTGCAATCATGTCTATTGCCCTATCTCCAAAGCTCAGAACATCTTCCGCTTTCTCATTCATCAACTCCAATGCCTTTAGCATAGGGGCTGGATGAGGTTTGATGGGATGGGCGTCATGGTAGCCAACGATGATACTTGCTGGAATCTGGTAATGGCTAACGATTCTTTCCACGTAGGGACGTGGTGAGGTGCTGACTATTGCCATCTTGATTCCTAGTGCTTTTATCTTGTCTAGGACTTCTTGGATTCCTGCATACATGGAGGTATATGGGATTAGCCCATATGCCTCGTGCCAGTTTCTCATCTTTCTGGCATTTTCCAGTATTGTGGTATCTACGAGGGTCAAGTCCAGATCAAAAATCACTCCTTTTATCATATGCTAGAATAATGAATCCTTGATTTTGGATTTGTTGATCTTCTCTACTGATTCTCTGATGACGGCAAGGGCATCTTCGAATGAACCTGATGTCAGGGCGTGTGCTTTTCCATCTTCCAGGAACTTCTTGTTGCCTTCTGCTTTTCCGCCTACCTGTCCATCCATGTTCTTGTATTTGATCATGAAGAGTGGCTTTCGGGCTTTGAGGGTGGCATTTACTGCATGCATGGTTCCTCCTCTAAGACCTGTCTGGATGACAAGGGTAGCGTATGAGAGTCCTGCCTGCAGTCTGTCACGCTCCACCAGGGTATAGCGGTTGCCTCTTTGTCCTACCGGGTACTCGGAAAGCAGCAGTCCTCCGCTTTCCACGATGTTCTTGGCCAGTTCCAGGTTCTCTTTAGGGTAGATGGATTCCCAATCCAAGCCGTTGGCTAGGAATGCCGTGGTGGCTCCCTTCACGTTCAATGCTCCCTGGTGACCGGTAGTGTCGCATCCTATGGCAAGACCTGATACGATGTTGAAACCCTGTTCTGCGAACTTTTCTGCGAAGTAGATTCCTGCTTGGGTTCCTGCTTCTGTCGGTTCTCTTGTACCGATGATGGCGATGCCCGGCATTTGGAGAACTTTGATGTTGCCTCTGTAGAACAGAATCAATGGAGCGTCAGCATTGCCATCTTCATTGATGGTCTCACGCAGGATTTGAGGGAAGGCCTCTTCGTAATAGGAGATGATGCCTACACCTTCTCTCTCTGCATCGTTGATGATGGTCAGTGCCTTTCTGTTGGCTTCCTGGAGATCAGTGGCAGAGTACTTTTCGAACTTCTTGCCCTTAAGTGTTGGCCAGAAGTGGCATAGGTCCTCGATGGTTTGCACTTGGGATGGAGCAACCTCGGCTATGGAGAGAACGGTTTTGTTTCCACACCCTTTGAGGTTTTTCAATGTCAAAATGAGTTCTGTATTGAGTGCCATATTTCTTTATGTTCTATTTCTTTTTTATTATTTCTGTTATGCAGCTGCACGTTCTGTTTGTACTAGTCGATGTTCCAGTAGGCATCAGGATCGCCGTCGAAAACGTCGTCTATGTCCTGGTCGCTCCAGCCTTCTACGTCTTGGGCGTATGAACCGTTGTAGTTGTCGTATGTCTCTTCCTCCTCGTAGTAGTCTGATGGATCGTAGTAGTCTTCCGAATCGTAATCGTCCGTCGGATCATAGTAAGGATGGTAATCTGGGTTGAAGGTCTTTGCCAGGAACAGTCCTGTTACGCTTGCTGCCCCCATGGTTTCCAGCTTTTCTGCAACCATTTGGAAGGTTCTTCCTCTTGTGATGATGTCGTCAATGACGATGATCTTTTTGCCTGCGATGTCACTGGCGTTGAAGCCGAAGCCTTCGATTGGGTTGCCGGTTTTTCCTGTGAGGTGACCGGCTTCATGGTCGTGCTCATTGTAGATGGCATTGATTGCTACCTTGTAGCCGGCTGCCTGGATTGCTTCTGCAAGCTTTTTGTAGCGGGTTTGTGTCTTACTCTTAGTGGATGCAGGGATGAAGCAGATGGCCCAACCTGTCTTCTCTCCATTTGTTATTTCCTGGATCTTGTTCAGGAATCCACTCTTAACTTCGTCGTTGAGGTAGCCGTCTTTGAAGTTATAGCAAGTCTGACGGTCTGCCAACTGCTGGGCATTTGCCTGGTATCTCACTGGGAGATATTCTTTGAGATAGTGATAATTATTCATTATTCTTGTATTTTTGATTTAATTTTTTGTTACTTTGTAATGATGGTCTTTGCCAAGAACAGGCCGATGACTGAATTTGCTCCAAGTTCTGCAAGCTTTAGACTTGTCTTGGTGAAGTTTGTTCCCGTGGTGATGATGTCACCTATCAGGATGATGTCTTTTCCCTCGATTTGCTCCTTGTTGAAGAGGAAGTCCTCTGCTGGATCTGTTTTTCCGGTTGCCATGAGTTCTGTTGCTCGCTTTGGCAGGATGGTGTGGTAGTCACTTGGTATGCCTGTTTCTGTCTCGATCGCAGTTGCCAGTTGTGAGTAGCGGAGGGCTGTCTTGTCTGCAGTGATGGCCGGTATGAAACAGACTCTCAGCTTCACGTCCTTGCGTTCTTCCTTGAGTTGCTTGATTGCATCGGTGAACTTCTTCTTCAGTTCCGGTGAGCATCTTCCCCTCTTGAAGTTGCTTACAATCCTGCGATTTTTTTCTTCCTCTAGCGTTGGAGGGTATCTCAATGGGAGATATTCCATGAGGTTTACGTACTCCAGGTTATTGGTAGCCTGTACTGTTGATGCAGCATCCTCTGTCATTGGGATGGCGTTCATTTTGAGTTCTTTTGTCATGATCTTTATATGTTTTACGTTTATTCTCTTGTTTTCTCTGAAGGGCTATGCTGAATGTCTTACCCAGTCAGGATTGATTGTTTTGGCGAGGAAGAGTCCCTTTACCATGTTGGCACCATTGTTGATGAGTTTGTTGGTTGTGTGCACGTATGTCATGCCTCTTGTGATGACGTCATCTATGAGGATGATGTTCTTGCCGGCAACGTCGCTTGTCTTGATGTTGAAGTTCTCTGCCGGGTTTGTCTTCT
>OGCR01000016.1_pt1 | contig 72388 bp, 58 predicted proteins | sample 1570291 | NCBI WGS metagenome assembly OGCR01 (sample SAMEA2582178, study PRJEB24529) | metagenome | biome: Human gut stool | place: China | collected 2011 | reverse complement strand
ACAACAGACCGATTGGCAGGGTTAAGTATGCGCTAAATTAATTCCGCCAACGGGTTACAATCACTCATTTCTGGCATACAGAGATTTACCAGAGAACAATTCTTGCAATGGTGCTGTTTGTTAGCTTTTGGCAAGATACCGCTTTTAAATACCTCATGCATCTGACGGGCACATTGAACAGTCGTACTTCTTAATGATTCAGAAATAGAGACTGCTTCTCTATGTTTTACTTCATCATAATACAATGCACCGTATGGAATATGTATACCATACATTTCTTCAAGACACATTGCCTGGGCAGCCAATTGTACTTCATCTCTTTCATCAGGCTTATGATGACCTCTTTTATACTCCACAGGGTATGGTTTCCAATATCCTTTGTAACGATTATGAGTTATAGCATCTTCTGATGAATCAGCAGGAATAAGTTCTACAGCATCAGTTACACCATATAGTCCTAATTCTTTAGAGGCTATATGAAGGGAACGAAGCGTGATAACATCACCATTTTTCTGACGATAGAAGGGATTATCTACATTCTTGTGTAGAATCTGCCCTTCTGTCGTCAGTTTATTTTCTTCCCATTGTTGCTCGATATGAATCAAAGCCCATTGTCGGGGGCAGAACATAAAGTGCTGTATCCCCGACAGCATGAGCATTTCGTCTTCAGTATACATGATGATACTAAATCAATTCTTCAACTGTTACACCAGGATATTTCTCATCCAACTCCTCTTGGGAAGGTACCGTAACTTCATAATCGCCAAATGAACGTGGGAAATCTACTTCCCCGATGAGTTTTACTTGAACAAGATCAAATAATTGACCAGCTCTAGCGTTACCTAAAGGAGAATCGTGCTTGAAAACAATCAAAGCTCTTGGATTCATCTCTCCTCTTGCTGCAGAATGATCATTCTCAAATGCATTGATAAGAGCCTGAAACAAAAGTTCTTTATCTTCTTCAGAGAAGCCTGTCTTTGCTGCATCTGTAGCAGAGATAAAACCATGCATACGATAAAGTCCATAACTTACAGTATATTTATTACCAAAAGTATTATTCTTACTCTCATCACTCTCCTTTGTAATACAACAACGAGTAAGTGAATTTGATTTTGAGAAAATAGGATTAATAGAACGAGCAAAAGTAAACTGAACAGGACCGCGCACAACACCAAGTCCCTTTATCTTCTTCTTACTATTTGCTTTTTTCTTTTTTCCCTTCTCTTCAATATCTTCCTCTTCGGCTTTCTCTTCACCAGTACTCATAACTGCACCAAAAGTACGAATATCAAAGTATTGTGCACACATTGCCTGTCTACCAGATTTGACAGCTTTCTTTTCTTCATCATTAGTCTTGTCTGCCTCATCTCTCTTCTCTTGAATCAGAGAATTCAAAATATTGCCCTCTCTGATGAAAATATCATACGGAGTCTTAAGCCCCTTGAGCAAGTGAATATAATTACGTACTTTGCGCTTGATACACACATCTGACACCAACCCCTGATCAGTCTCTTCGTCTGTACGAGGCATGTTGTCGAAATCTGGGTCACCATTTGGATTTCCATCTTTAACGTCAAAGAGGAAAACGAACTCATAACGATTCTTTATTGCTTCCATATTAATTAATTGTTAAAATTATTATTATCATTGTTCATTTTGTTTGAATTTGTGTTATATTGGTAATAATATCCCAAAGCAAACTCTCCACGTTCCACTATAGAAAACTTATTTGGGAAGTGACCAATTCGAGCAGCAATCTCAGTAATGGATTTACTGTATGCTCCTTTGGTTTTCTTCTCATAAACTGGTACATATTTTGTCAAGAGAATGCCCATAATTCGCGCAGGTGTATTTGATGCAGATGCAAAAAATCTATCCTTAATAGAACTATTCACTTCACCTTGCGCCTTAAACTGCAATTTGCAGATTAAGGCAAACAAACGTCCACACAGATATGCCTTACTGGCATTTTGTTCATCTAATTCATTCTTCATATTATATTTGTTTTTATTGTTTCTATTTAAAACTAATCGAATAACAGTTGATTTCTCCTCACTAAAGCAACCATATTTAGCCTTGTCATGCTCTATTTGACTTAATACACTTTGAAGTATCATCAACGGCAACGGTGTATTTGTTAGAGCTGCATACCATAATATGGTTCCAATACGAGCTTTAGCCTTGAAATCACTCTGTGTAGGCTTAGCTTTCTTCTTTATGCAATTATAAAGAATGGAGTTTATGCCAGGATAGTACACTTCACCATTTTTTATAGTTGCAATATCTTCAAACCATTGCTTTAAGTTATTCTGATATTGAGAAACACTAATAGCCAGCCAATCCCTTACAGCTATTCGAGCTGCAGCAGAGGACAAGGTACAACAGTAGAAATAGTTGTCAATTTCCATTCCTGCTCGAAGAGAATCACCAGTAGCTACAGAAGAAAACATTTTTTTTATTCTTTCAACTGTAGGTTGGCAAATATCAGACCATGGGTCGATATTATCATCAGGCACCTTTGTCCAAAACAAGGCAATAGTATCGTCACTAATCTTTTGCCGATTAGTATATTTGAACTCTTTTTCCTCCTTAGAATTGAGTGTTTCGATTCCATTTGTAGTAAGGAACTTAAGAGCTTCTATATAGTTTCTTGCACAGTTTGTACAAATGCCAGAATTGAGATTACCTTTCAAGCTGTAAGATTCAAAAGCATTGGTATTATATGAAACCAACATACTTCCTGCCTTCTGACCTTTTGGTAATTTTACAGAACCATGCGACTCATCTAATATTGGATATTTGTTAGAACCACAAATTGCACATAAACGATTGCCATTGTTCCGTTCACTCAACCCCTTCTCATATTTCTTTTTTATAGCATCATAAACGCATTGTAAAGAAACAAAGCGGATATGGGTTTCTTCAAGCATAAAGGTCATATTTCCGCTTTTTTTATCTTTGAATGCATCAATAGCTTTCCTTACCTCCTGTGGTTTACTATAAAATAAAAAAACAGGAGCTAACTCTTGAATAGATTTATATTCCTCAAGCTTGTTGAAATATCGCTCAAATTTCTTCTCTACTTCTGTTAAAGTAGTAGAACCACTTATAGGTGTATGGTATCCCAACAAAGTTTCTTCAGGCTTATCAAGCAACAACCTAGCTTTCCCCTTTTTAGCTGATAGTTTTTCTGCCTCAATCATTATATCACAAGAAATCAACTGTTTGAAATTGCCCTCACTATCAATGACAATATCCCAACTACATTTTTCTGTACCTAAAGCATCGTGACCATTGTAAACTCTTTTGCCTAATTCTACTAATTCTGCGAACATAATTCCTCCTTTCTATTAAAGTCGAACAATATGCGATTAACTGAGTCTTCTTGCTTTGCACGTACATGAGATGTCGAAAGCATCTTTTCATTCAGTTCATCAGGACACACAAGCGTGCTATTCTTTATAACAGCATTTGTCATATAGATTGGAGTCGCATTATGATCCTTATCGTACCAAATATCAAACAAAAGACTACCTATAGGATAGGTCAGGTTAAGCTCTGTCGCTTTATCCAAATCCTCTTGTGTAACAGGGAAGAAATCACAGGAAAACTCACGAGTACCCAAATAAGGCTGATGCCAACATTGACCCTTTTTCAAACGTCGGTTAAACATCTCACGATATTTGACTATTGGTTCACAAGCTGTTCTTCCTTCTTTTTTATCTCTGTTTTTGACCTTTTGAATATTATCTTCTGACATATAAATAACGGCCTCTATAATGTACTCAACATCTCGCAAAACGATGCTATTTCTCTGGCAACGTTTGTTCATATCAAGTATGTCAATAGGCGTACCACTTTGTATGGAGCTGATTTCATTTCTCTTAATTGAAGAGAATGATATCGGCTTCAATATCTTGATACTTTTAACAACCCATTGAAACTCTGGTTTCCAAAGGATGCATTCCAATATGCCTCTTGCTGCAGACGGAGTCATACATGGATATGTCATGCGCTCCACTTTAAGCGCAGGTTGAGTAAAACAGGCATAATCTCCTTTTACCCTTACTTTTACAATATTACTATCTATCATATGCAAAATATTTCTTCTTCGTTACTTAATCCAAATTCTTCCGAATAAGCACCACTCCAAACTTTTACTCCATTTGTAGTTTCTGCTATCTTATCGGAATTGTCACGTTCAAACTTGCTATACACTTGCACACAGTATTGTGCTATTTGCTGATAATCTTTTCGAGAAAGATATTCTTTACTAGTAATCTCTTTATACAGTTGCAAGCTTTCCTCGTTATATCTATACACGAACAATGAGGTCGCACTACTATCAATAATATGATATTTATCTGCTACATCCTGAAACATCAATTTTTCACGTTTAGGAGTTATGATGTCCTCAGGTGCATATAGCTTAACTATATCCGTATAGTATTCTGCATAGAAATCTGCATCAGTTAATCGATTTTCATTATTGTGATAACATAACTGAGCAAATTGAGTGAAAGTTTTATACTCAGCAGAAGGTTGTCCTTTTTCCTCTAACTGAAACAAAAACACTTTGCCTTTTTCAAGCTTACCCTCTCTATTGCACCTTCCTGCCGATTGGATAATAGATTCCAATGGTGCAAGTTCACGAAATACTATAGGGAAATCTATATCTACGCCTGCCTCTATTAGTTGGGTAGAACACAGTATCAATTTCTCTCCATTTTTAAGTTTACTTTTGACCTTATCAATAACAGCCATTCTATGCTTCTGGCACATGTTTGTTGATAGGTGAAGAACCTGCATATTGCCTTTTTCTTTTATAATATCAAACAGAGCCTTAGCTTTCTTCTTGGTATTGCATACAATGAGAACAGGCTCTTTTTCTTCACAAACTTTTTGTGCTATACTATCCATTGATTGGACTTCGTAGTCAGCAATCGGATAATATTCAACTCTTTTCGTGGCAGCAAATATGGCCGTAGGATTCTCAACCAATGGCACTATACGGTCAATACCTTTAAAGTCAGCACGGGTTTGAAAGTTCGGTTGCGTAGCAGTGCAAAACAAAATACTACAACGGCACAGATGCAACATATCGTTCAGTATCTTCATTGTACATTCTGCCAGATGAACTGGTAATGTTTGTATCTCGTCAAATATGACAATTGAATCCTGCAGATTATGCATTTTCCTACATTTCGATCGCTGGTTCGAAAAGAGAGACTCAAAAAACTGCACTGTCGTTGTAACGACAATGGGATAATCCCAGTTTTCTGTCGCTAATTGTTTTGGGTCTTTGCAATAAAACCCTTCTTCTTCACTTTCTTTTCCTTCATAGATAACATTTGAGTGATGCTCTAATATAACATCATGGTCCTTGAAAATTGATTTCAATTCCTTTGCAGTTTGATCAATGATGCTAAGAAAAGGCAGGACTATGACAATGCGCTTAATATTTGAATGAACTTTTGCATGATGTAGAGCCCAATTCAAACTACACAATGTCTTTCCCATACCAGTAGGCAACGTCATAGAGAAGCATCCTTGAGGTTGCGCTGCAAGACTCTGTGCATACAATCTCACCTCTGTTCTGAGCTTGTTTAGTGAAGATTCAAGAGAAAAAGAACTCAACTTATGATCTAAAGCATCTAAAAGCACATCTACGTCAAGGGATAACTGCGGGCGTGCATCATATTGTTCTTTTTCAAAATGTCGCTCAGTATCAAGACTATCTGCATCAACAAGAGAACTATATAGCATTCGTACAAACAGTTCTTTGGTTGTATTTTCCTTTATCCTATTAAAAGAAGAATTATCACAAGGAGGAATACATAGACCATCTTCTTTTAACGAACACAGTACATCAAGCCATTTGCTCTCTTCTTTTCCACATTGGTTCAAAGTTTCGAACATAGCATCTCTATTGGGCAATCCTGCATGATGCCCAAAGACAGGAAAAGCGACATTGACTAACTTATCCATTCTTGCCATATAAGCTCCCCATTTTGCATGAGGTTCTTTTTCTCCTTCTGCTCTAATATATTTCTGAAATCCTTTACTATATTTTCCGACATCATGTAACAAACCACAATATGTATACACGTCAACATATTCACCAGATAAAGCGAACGACTTCATCATTCGAGCAACACCTTCGCTATGCTGTTTCATCGTTTGCAGTTCGCCATAACAGTTTTCGGAATGGGCTATGTATAAAGCCCCCTCCGTATCTTGTTTTAGCGTAGATTTACAATCAACATTTTCCATATCAGCATTTGTCTTCATTACTACTATTAATATAAAAAAAATCAACCAATAAAAGTCTTTAAAACTTCTTTTGTAGCCTTGGCAATCTCTTTCGCCTCCTGATAGCACCCATCAATTTCTTCATAGGTGAACACATTCCGAGCCTCAGCGATGCTTTCGGTTGCAACCTCTTCGAACATATCGAAGACGATTTGTTCATTATTATTCTGCTTCATATCTAACACTATTAAGAATTCGTATTGCCTTGTTCGAGTATCACCCAAACACCAGCATTCACTCTTCCTTCATGTCTAATTATTCCCGCTTTTTGTAATACAGACAAGTCACGTTCTATGGTACGTTGCGTTACCGACATTGTTACCGACATTTCCTTACCCGTAACAAAGGGATTTCCCTTAATCATAGAAATGATATTTAACTGGCGCTCAGATAGTTCGCTTTCCGACATGTTTCCGACACGTTTCCGACATTTACACCGACATCCCCGCCACGCTCTGCGATAACTTCGTCTATCGTCTTGCGCTGAACAATCGCCATCACGCCACCTCCATTTTCTTCTATCGTTGGCAATGGCAAGCTAGCACGTTCAAACTCCTCGGCAATCTTCTTGAAACCACGTCGCCATGATTCCTTATATTCTATATTTTGACTTTCATTCTGCATATTCTATTCCTCCATACTTTTGATGATTGAATTGACTCTCTTCTCCCTTCCCAATGTCTCAGGAAATGCATAGTGTCCATTATTGATTTCACGAGGATTAGGCTCTATATGCTCGGCATACCATGCACGTTTATACTCGGTGGTGATGATGCCGTAATCTCTGGCGGTAATAATGGAAGCGGCGAGAGATGCGCCATACAGTTCCTTGATGTCGATCATCTCCTCCAGCGTTATCTTCTCACGTTTCTTGGAACCCAACTCTTCGATAAGCGCCAATTTGGGAAGAAGAAAGAAACTGGCAAAGAGATCACAACGCTTCTCCAGCCTCAGCGGACTATCTTCCGGGAAGAGGAGAAGCAAATGGGCCAGTTCATGAACTGCCGTGAAGCGAAGTTTCTCTACGCTACTCTTTTCCGGATTGAAATCGAGAATCATCAGCGGATGCTTCTTATCAGCCCAGGTGCTCATTCCGAAGACATACTCTGGAAGATTAGCAGCAAGTATCATGATACCTTTTCTTTCCAAGAGTCTCAGGATACTGGCGATAGGTCCATCACCGCAATGCCACTTTTCACGAAGAAGGTCGGCAGCATGGATGGCATCTTCCTGCGTTGATATCCCGGTACCTTTTATCGGATTTTTGAACCGGGTAGGGAAACCCGCTTCTTTCTCCTTGGCTAGATACTGCTCTGCCCAAAAAGAGAGTTTCGCTTCCAGGGCTTGCAACTCGTCTTCGGATAACTTGCCACTGGAGGTGGTGCGGAGCATCGGCATGTTTATCTTGAGATTGGTTCCTTCGAAATATTCCTCGCTGATATTGAGGGCTTTGGCTATGGCTTGCAGGGCATCACGCTTAGGGCGCATGATGCCTTTCTCATATCGGGAGATGCTCTGCTTGGTGATGGCTCCGTTGGTTCGCTCTACGAGTTTATCCATGCTGAGCCCCATCATCTGTCGCGCTTCCCGCAATCTTATAGAAAATGATTCATTAATCATAATTGTCAGCTTTTTAATTTATTGACAAATATAAGAAAAAGAGTTGATTTTGTAACTAAGTATTTATAAGATTTAACATAAAAAAGCAGGCAAATGATAAAATAACAAGAAGAATTTAGGCAAAATCAGGTTTACACATTATTATAATAGAAAACACCTTGACCATACAAAACATACAGTCAAGGTGTTATATATATATTCATTCTCTATCTTAGTTGCTATAAGCACTCTCACCATGCTCGTAGATGTCGAGACCTTCCTCTTCTACTCGCTTGTCTACACGTACACCTACACTCTTATCTACAACCTTGAAGATAATGTAGGTAACTACTACGCTGTAGATGATGCTTACCACGGTGGCTACAACCTGAACCCAAAGCTGATGCCAGTCGCCATAGAGGGCACCCTGTACACCTTCGGCTCCTGTTACATACTGAGTGGCGAAGACACCGGTGAGGATAGATCCCAGAATACCACCCATACCATGCACACCAAAGGCATCGAGAGCATCATCATACTTGAACTTCTCCTTTACTACCGCTACCATGAAGAAGCAGACGATGGTGGAAATGATACCGATGCAGAAAGCTCCGAAAATATCGGTACTGCCGGCTGCAGGAGTGATGGCTACCAGTCCGGCAACAGCACCGGTACAAGCACCTACTGTAGTTGGCTTCTTGTTCACAATCCAGTCGATGAGCATCCAGGTAGTGGCTGCCGCTGCTGTGGCGATATGGGTTACAAGGAAGGCGTTGGCTGCCAGACCATCTGCTGCCAGACCGCTACCGGCATTGAAGCCGAACCATCCCAACCAGAGGAATGACATACCCATGAACACGAAGGTGATGTTGTGAGGTGTGATAGGATGACCTGCACGGTAATCATCTCGCTTGCCTACACAGAGTGCCATGACCAGAGCGGCTACACCGGCATTGATATGAACCACGGTACCACCCGCAAAGTCGATGGCTCCCATCTCCTGCAGGAAACCGCCACCCCATACCCAGTGAGCCATAGGAAGATAAGCGATAATAACCCAAAGGATGGTGAAAAGCACATATCCGCTGAACTTCACGCGCTCGGCAAAAGCACCGAGAATCAAGGCTGGAGTAATCAAGGCGAACATGCACTGGAACATTGCAAAGGTGAGCTCCGGAATGCCTGTTGGCATGATGGCATCCAAGCCGATGCCGTGGAGGAAACATTTATCGAAACCACCGATGACGCAAGCCAGAGGATTGCCCGAATCGGCATATTCTGTAGAGAAAGCCCAGGAATAACCGAAGGCTACCCATATCAGACTGACTACTGCCACGATGAAAACCGTCTGCATCAGGATGCTGAGGATATTCTTCTGGCGCACCAAACCACCATAAAAAAGTGCTATACCCGGGATTGACATCAAAAGTACCAAGATGGTGGCCATGATCATCCACGCTGTGTTACCCGTATCAAGTGTCGTCAATAATAAACTGCTCATAAAAATATCTTATAGTTAAATTAGAATACAATATTATAATATAGCCTCTCAAATATAAACTTCAATACCAATCATAAAGTTCAATGTTCAAACCTCAAAATTCAAAGTATCTTTATTCCTCTTTCTCTGCGTTATACAATGCAATGTCGCCACGTTCGCCGGTTCTGATTCTTACCGTATCGAGTACAGGAATCACAAAGATTCTGCCGTCTCCTACTTCACCGGTCTGTGCAGCACCCTGGATGGCGGCGATGGTAGGCTCCACGTTCTTGTCACGAACCACGATGTTCAGGAGCACACGTTCGATGCTGCTGGTATCGTACATCACACCACGGTAAATGCGAGCCTGGCGCATTTTACCCTCACCTCTTACATTATAATAAGAGAACCACTCGATGTCTGCTGCTAAAAGTGCCTTCTTGACATCCTCGAATCTAGACTTGCGGATAATTGCCTCAATCTTCTTCATAATCCTTTAATAATTAATAATGTGTTAATACTTCTATTGATTGTCTCTTTTCGAAAACGGACCTTCATTGGTTGCCATTCAAATTAAGCCTTTCTTTTACATTATGTTCGTTTTCGGCTGCAAAATTAATACATTTTGTCAGTATTTTAAAGAAAATAAAAACATTTCGTTTCTGCTTTTTGTTGAACATTTTAAATTTATCGATGGTTATCACATTCTCCTTACAATTTGTAAGGCAGAAAGCAATTTTATGATACAAATTGTAAGATAGCGAAAAATAATCAAGATTTCTGCATTTATTTTCTTGCATATCTCAACAAATCGTCGTACCTTTGCAACCGAAATCAAACAAATAGTCATAGAAATATCCGAAAGACTAGCAAAAAGTCAAATCTCAAAAGAGATAAGACATGAGAGATAAAAGAAGAGTATTCAAACATAAAGAACAACGCAGATGAAAGAAACAGTTCATTTTACAAAGATGCAGGGAGCGGGTAACGATTATATATATGTAGATACCCAGATGTACAATATCCCTGACCCAGAGAAGGCTGCCATTGCCTGGAGTGCTTATCACACGGGCATAGGAAGCGACGGACTGGTTCTCATCGGAAAGCCGCAAGACAGCAGAATAGCAGATTATTCGATGCGTATCTTCAACGCCGATGGTTCAGAAGCGATGATGTGCGGCAATGCAAGCCGATGCATCGGTAAGTATCTTTACGAAAAAGGATTGACCCGAAAGGACACCATCCGACTGGAAACACTTTCGGGTATCAAGATATTGAAACTTCATCTTCAGGATAATAAAGAAGTTGTGGAATCGGTAACAGTAGACATGCTGGAACCCAAACTTGAAAATCCCGAGCAATTCATAGGCCCTTCGGTGCTCGAAGCTGACGGCAGAAAATTTGAAGGCACCTATGTTTGTATGGGTAATCCGCATTTCGTTACCTTCGTGGATGACATCGACACCATCGACATCGCCCACTATGGTAAAATCCTGGAAAGAGACAAGGCATTTCCACAGAGATGCAACATAGAATTTGCACAAGTAACTGACACAGATGCCATAAGGACACGAGTTTGGGAAAGGGGAAGCGGAATAACAATGGCTTGCGGAACAGGAGCCTGTGCCACAGCCGTAGCCGCAGCCCTTACCAAGCGTACTGGCAGAAAAAGCAGTATCGTGATGGATGGCGGAACGCTGGAAATAGAATATAGCGAGGCTGATGATCATGTTTACATGACGGGACCTGCAGCCTTCTCATTCGAAGGAGAAATTGAATTATAAATAAGAGCAAACTTAAATAACAAATGGTCGATAATGACCACAAATAAAAGGAGAAACAAAATATGGCATTAGTTAATGAACATTTCCTGAAGTTGGCCAACAACTACTTGTTTGCCGACATCGCAAAGAAGGTGAACGCCTACAAGATTGCACATCCAAAGCAGCGTGTAATCAGCTTGGGCATCGGTGATGTAACCCAGCCTCTCTGCCCTGCCGTCATCAAGGCGATGCACAAGGCTGTAGACGAGATGGCTGAGCAGGCTTCTTTCAGAGGCTACGGTCCGGAGCGAGGCTACGACTTCCTCCGCGAGGCTATCATCAAGAACGACTTCCTGCCACGTGGCATTCATCTTGACGCCAACGAGGTATTCGTAAACGATGGAGCCAAGAGTGATACAGGAAATATCCAGGAGATTTTGAGATGGGATAACAACATCGGCGTTACCGACCCGATTTATCCGGTTTATATAGACTCTAACGTGATGATAGGTAGAGCGGGAATCTTCGAGAACGGCAAGTGGAGCAATGTAACCTACATGCCTTGCGATGAGAGCGATGACTTCATCCCTCAGATTCCAGACCACCGTGTGGACATGATTTATCTCTGTTATCCAAACAACCCTACGGGTACGGTCATCTCGAAAGAAGAACTCAGAAAATGGGTAAACTATGCTATCAAGAACGAGAGCATCATCCTCTATGATGCAGCCTACGAGGCATATATCACCGACCCATCAATTCCTCATTCTATCTACGAGATTCGTGGAGCCAGAAAGGTAGCGATAGAATTCCACAGTTATTCGAAGACTGCCGGATTCACCGGTGTGCGTTGTGGTTACACCATCGTTCCTAAGGAGTTGAAGGCAAAGACATTGGCAGGTGAGGAAGTGGCACTGAATCCTATCTGGGACCGCCGCCAGTGCACCAAGTTTAATGGTACAAGCTATATCAGCCAGCGTGCTGCCGAAGCCATCTACACCCCTGAGGGTAAGGAACAGGTGAAGGCAACCATCAATTACTATATGGAGAATGCCCACTTCATGAGAGCAGAACTCCAGAAACTCGGCTTGAGAGTATATGGCGGTGAGAATGCACCTTATCTCTGGGTGAAGACGCCAAACAACACACCAAGCTGGAAATTCTTCGAAGAGATGCTTTATGGTGCCAGCGTAGTCTGCACTCCAGGTGTCGGCTTCGGTCCATCGGGCGAAGGCTACATCCGACTCACCGCCTTCGGCGAGCATGAGGACTGCAAGGAAGCCATGGAGAGAATTGCCAAATGGCTAGGAAAATAAACGTTCCAACAGATTATAAAAACATTGAAAATCAGAAATTTTAAATTATATAAGGTATGAGCAACTTAAGATTTGAAGCTGTTTCAGAGGCTTCCAAGAGAAAGCCTGTTGAGGTAACCGCTCCTAGCGAGCGACCAAGTGAATTCTTCGGTAAGAAGGTATTCAACCGACAGAAGATGTACAAGTATCTCCCTGCAGATGTCTATGAGAAACTGGTAGATGTCATCGACAACGGAGCTCGTCTCGACCGTAACATCGCCAACGCCGTCGCCAAAGGCATCAAGCAGTGGGCTGACGAGAATGGCGTAACCCACTACACTCACTGGTTCCAGCCATTGACAGAAGGTACTGCCGAGAAGCACGATGCCTTCATCGAGCATGATGGCAAGGGTGGTATGATCGAGGAATTTTCAGGTAAGTTGCTCGTTCAGCAGGAGCCTGATGCATCATCTTTCCCATCTGGCGGTATCCGCTCTACCTTCGAGGCACGCGGTTATTCTGCATGGGATCCAACATCGCCTGTATTTATCATCGACGATACACTCTGTATCCCTACCGTCTTCATCTCTTACACAGGTGAGGCACTCGACTATAAAGCTCCATTGCTCCGTTCATTGCACGCTGTAAACGTAGCAGCTACAGAGGTTTGCCACTACTTCAACCCAGATGTCAAGAAAGTTATTTCCAATCTAGGTTGGGAGCAGGAGTACTTCCTGGTAGATGAAAGCTTGTATGCTGCACGTCCTGACTTGATGCTGACAGGCCGCACCCTGATGGGTCACGATTCGGCAAAGAACCAGCAGATGGACGACCATTATTTCGGCGCCATCCCAGAGCGTGTTCAGGCATTCATGAAGGATTTGGAAATCCAGGCCCTCGAGCTCGGTATTCCTTGCAAGACCCGCCACAACGAGGTAGCACCAAACCAGTTTGAATTGGCACCTATCTTCGAGGAGACCAACCTTGCCGTTGACCACAACATGTTGCTGATGAGCTTGATGAAGAAGGTGGCTCGCCATCACGGTTTCCGCGTACTGCTCCATGAGAAGCCATTCGCAGGCATCAACGGTTCCGGTAAGCACAACAACTGGAGTCTCGCTACAGATACAGGCATTCTGCTTCATGGTCCTGGCAAGACACCAGAGGATAACCTCCGTTTCGTAGTCTTCATCACAGAGACTTTGATGGGTGTATACAAGCACAACGGTTTGCTCAAGGCTTCTATCATGAGCGCTACCAATGCGCATCGTCTGGGCGCCAACGAGGCACCTCCAGCAATCATCTCTTCATTCCTCGGCAAGCAGCTGACCGACCTTCTCGAGCACATTGAGAAAGCCGACAAGAAGGATCTCTTCACCGTGGCTGGCAAGCAGGGCATGAAGTTGGATATCCCAGAGATTCCTGAGTTGATGATTGATAACACCGACCGTAACCGTACATCACCATTCGCCTTCACCGGTAACCGTTTCGAGTTCCGTGCCGTAGGTTCTGAGGCTAACTGTGCATCAGCGATGATCGTATTGAACACAGCTGTAGCCGAGGCTTTGACCGACTTCAAGAAGCGTGTGGATGAGTTGATTGCCAAGTGTGAGGACAAGACATCTGCCATCATCGATATCGTTCGTCAGGATTTGAAGACCTGCAAGCCAATCCGTTTCGACGGCAATGGTTACTCAGATGAGTGGGTAGAGGAAGCAGCTAAGCGTGGTCTGGATTGCGAGAAGAGCTGTCCTAAGATTTTCGAGCGTTATCTCGACCCTGCATCTATCAAGATGTTCGAGGATATGGGCGTCATGAAGAAGAACGAGTTGGAAGCCCGTAACGAGGTGAAATGGGAGACCTACACCAAGAAGATTCAGATTGAGGCTCGTGTAATGGGCGACTTGAGCATGAACCACATCATCCCTGTGGCTACTCACTATCAGAGTCAGTTGGCTAAGAATGTGGAGAACATGATTGATATCTTCGGCGACGAGGAAGGCAAGAAGTTGACAGCCCGCAACATCAATATCATCAAGAAGATTGCCGAGCGCACTCAGATTATCGAGACCGGTGTTGAGGAGTTGGTAAATGCCCGCAAGGTTGCCAACAAGATTGAGAACGAGCACGACAAGGCGATAGCTTATCATGACACAGTAGCTCCAAAGATGGAGGAAATCCGTTATCAGATTGATAAGTTGGAGTTGACTGTAGCCGATGAGCTCTGGACATTGCCTAAGTATCGTGAACTCCTGTTCATCCGCTAATCAGCAATGTCTTCAAAATAGATAAGACATATTTCTGACAGATAAAAAACAAAGCTCTAACAAGAGCTACTCTTCATCAGATATAACAATTGAACGATCAATCTATTTCTTTTATTGGTTGTTTAAGTTTGCGCGGAGTGTGGTTGTGAAATCACGCTCCGCTTTTTTTCCCAAAAAAGCCTACACCTAAGCACACTCTGTATTTAGGAAATACTACCTGCCTCGGTATCAGAATCTAATCATACACATTTCTCCATCAACACAAAGGTGATGAATCCCAGGAGAAGGGCATAGGTGGCTTGTTTCTGAAAGCCATGGGCATGGGTTTCGGGAATCATCTCGTCGCTCGTCACATAAAGCATGGCACCACCGGCAAAACCCAGCATCACGGGGAGGAAGGTGGAAGAGGCTGAGCCCAAACCGAAACCCAACAGAATGCCTATCACTTCGAGCAGGGCGATGAAGATGGAAATAAAAAAGGTGCGGACTGCTGTAACGCCTGCCAGCATCAAGGGAGCAATGATCACCATTCCCTCTGGGATGTTCTGCAGGGCGATGCCGAAGGAAACACCCCACTCCGTTGCACCTTCTGCTGAGCAGACGCTCACTCCAGCAGCCATGCCTTCAGGCAGTTTGTGCAGGGCTATCGCCATCACGAAGAGCATCACATGGCTGAGTCGGGCATTGTTGCGATGCTCCTCGGGGTCTAGTCCCGTGATGTGATGAAGATGGGGAGTTATCAGATCTAGCACATTCAGAAACAGGGCTCCTGCCATTACGCCGATTACTACCAGCCACCAAAGACTGGTCTGTTCGAAGGCTGGCACTATCAGTCCCAACGTGGAAGCTGCCAGCATGATTCCGGCACAATATCCCAATACGGCGTCGTTCCATTTGTGAGGCAACTCCTTGACGAAGAATCCCAAAATGGCACCTATAATCGTGGCACCGCAAAGTCCGGCAGCACTAATCAATACGTTTGTCATAATCAATAAAATATATCGAAGTTATCCAGTTAAACACATGAAGATGCAGATACATCATAGAAGAAAAAAAGCATGGACAACCCTCACAGTTATCCATGCCCATCTATTTCGTATCTGATCTATTCAGTTATTACTAATTATGTTTTGTTATGGTGAAATTGGTGTTTTCCAATTTCATATCATCGCTTCTATTTCAACTTCGTATAACCATAAGCTGCGCTATTGCCCAACTGCTCTTCAATACGGATAAGCTGGTTGTACTTAGCCATACGGTCGGTACGGCTCATAGAACCGGTCTTAATCTGACCGGAGTTAGTTGCTACGGCAATATCAGCAATTGTTGTATCCTCGGTTTCACCAGAACGATGGGAAGTAACGGTGGTGTAACCATGGCGGTGAGCCATCTCGATAGCATCCAGAGTCTCGGTGAGAGAACCAATCTGGTTTACCTTGATGAGGATAGAGTTAGCAGCACCCATCTTGATGCCCTTCTCCAGGAACTTCACGTTGGTAACAAAGAGGTCGTCACCTACCAACTGGCAACGATTGCCAATGGCAGCAGTCAACTTTACCCAGTTGTCCCAATCGTTCTCGTCAAGGCCATCCTCGATTGAATCGACAGGATATTTGGTAATCAGTTCTTCCAGGAACTTGATCTGCTCAGCAGCAGTCAGTTTTTTACCATTAGGATCCTTCTTCTTGCCATCCTTCAACTGGCGGTAATCGTAGAACCACTCACCATTCTCCTGAACGGCAAACTCGCTGGCAGCACAATCCATGGCAATCTTCACGTCCTTACCTGGCTCATAACCGGCATCCTTGATAGCCTGGCAGATGCTGTCGAGCGCATCCTCTATACCATCGAGTGCGGGAGCAAAACCGCCCTCATCACCTACGGCAGTAGAAAGACCGCGGCTCTTCAGGAGCTTAGCCAAGGCATGGAACACCTCAGCACCCATACGGATAGCCTCCTTCTCGGAAGGAGCACCCACAGGACGGATCATAAATTCCTGGAAGGCGATAGGCGCATCAGAGTGAGCACCACCATTGATGATGTTCATCATAGGAACAGGAAGGGTATAAGTATTGCAACCGCCAATGTAGCGATACAATGGGATATGGAGATACTCAGCAGCAGCATGAGCCACAGCCAAAGAAACACCGAGGATGGCATTGGCACCCAGGTTTGACTTGGTCTTGGTGCCGTCCAGTTCCAACATTTTATAATCTATGGCACGCTGCTCCAAGGCAGAGAAGCCAACCAAAGCAGGCGCAATTACCTGATTCACATTCTCCACGGCCTTCAAGACGCCCTTGCCGCCATAGCGGTTCTTGTCGCCATCACGAAGTTCCAAAGCCTCGTTCTCGCCAGTGGATGCACCAGAAGGAACCGATGCACGACCTACGACACCAGACTTCAAAGAAACTTCAACCTCTACTGTAGGATTGCCACGAGAATCCAAGATTTCTCTTGCATGAACATTTTCAATAATCATAATTCTATAATATTTTTAATTACATAAAAAATTTTTTCCGAGTGCAAATTTAGGTATTATCTGACAAATCTCCAAATTTCGGGCATCATCAAAAGTAGGTATCGCCCGAAAATACCTACATATAGGTAAGGAGAGGCATGGAAATTTGAGATGCTACCAAATTGTCATTTTATTTTAATTTTATCAATCCGTTCTTCGAAATCCTCCTTTTGCATAGCACCCATCTGCACAGATGGTTTGCCTTTCACGGGGATGAAGAGGAAGGTAGGGATGCTGCTGATACCGAAAACAGAAGCAAGTTCGGACTCCTGGTCGATATCCACCTTATAGAAATCTATCTTGCCGGCATATTTCCCGGCGAGAGATTCCACTACGGGAGCCATCATCTTGCAAGGACCACACCAGGTGGTATAGAAATCGATGACGGCAGGACGGGAACCGGCAAATACCCATTCATCCGGATGAGCCTCGTAATCCATAATCTTTTTTCTGAAATCAGATGTGGTAAGATATTGCACCTTGGCAGTTTCAGTTTTCTCAGACTTCCCTACAGTCGTTTGAGGAGAAACAGCAGGTGCTTTCCTGTTCTGTGAACAAGAAACAAGAAATGGTAGAAATAAAATAGCTGCTAATATGATTTTCTTCATAGTTTTTCGTTGTTTTAATTTGAGAAGGTATACCATTAGTCTATAACACACCCTCTTATTACAATTAATCACTAATAAATAATCACTATTCACTAATCACTACTCCTAATCCTTCAAAGAATAAGTAACGGTAGTAACAACCCTTACCTTTTTAATATATGGGGTATTGGAATCGCGGTCTTCGATAGAGAACTGGCCCTGGTCAGCATTCATAATCTTGTCTATCTTACTCTTGCTGTTCTCAGCAAACTGGGTAGCAGTCTGCTCAGCATTCTCTATCGCCTCCTGCATCATCTTAGGTTTCATCTGCCGGAAGGCAACATACTCATACTTCACCGGATTCTCGTAACCACCATCCACAATGGCAACCCCCTTCTGAAGCAGATTACCCTGACGGGCAATGATACTGCGAACCAGTTTCACATTCTTGGATGTAACCGTGATGATGGAAGTAATGTTATAACGATAGCCCTGTCGGTTCTCGCCATACCGTTCAGCATTGAGGTCGATGACCACAGGCGCATTCACATTGATTTCATTAGCCTTAACACCATTCTCCACCAGGAAGTTTCTGATGGTTCTCGTAGTGGCATTGATTTTTTGATAGAGTTCAGGCAGGTCATTGCCTATTTCCTTGGAAACGATAGGCCACGTCACCTTATCAGCCTCCACCTCCTTTTCGGCAAGGCCTTTCACTACAACCTTTCGATCATTACTAATCACACTTTCAAGTCCCGACTTGATACAAAATCCAAGCACGATGATGCCGATGGTTAAAATCACGGCTTGCTTAATACCAGAATTGATGTTCATAATTAGTCCTCCATTATTAAGTTGTTAAAATTGAATTTCCATTCTATCTCAGATTGAGTTGCAATTTGAGTTTTCAAAGATACAATAAAAATATAGAAAAACGACACTTTATAATGATAAAATATGCTAAAACAGCCCATATCAACCCATAAGCACCATTTTTTCTGCCCAAAAGCTTGCATATATTACCAAAAAAAACTATCTTTGCATAAGATAGGCTGCACCTCAGCAAAATATTTCTAACCCAAAAACAATAAAATGGATTACAACATGATTGGGACCGCATGGTCGTTACTGCCTCCTATCGTCGCCATCGCTCTGGCGCTGAAGACGAAGGAGGTCTACTCTTCTCTCTTTATCGGCATCATTCTGGGTGCCGTACAATATTGTATTTCAATGGGAACCGGATTCGACGGATTTCTGATTCACCTTACCAATCATACCGTAGGCGAAGGCGATGATGCCAAGGCATACGGTTTGATACATTGCCTCTCCGACCCATGGAACGTGGGCATTCTGGTATTCCTGGTGGTATTAGGCAGCATCGTTTCACTGATGAACAAGGCGGGTGGTTCGGCAGCTTTCGGCCGTTGGGCTTCCAAACACGTACACTCGAAGGTTGGCGTACAGATTGCTACCATTCTGCTCGGCATTCTGATATTCATCGATGATTACTTCAACTGCCTTACGGTGGGTTCGGTGATGCGCCCTATCGCAGTGCGCAACGGTGTTACCAAGGAGAAGCTGGCTTATCTCATCGACTCCACTGCAGCACCGGTCTGCATCATCTCCCCTATCTCGAGTTGGGCTGCTGCGGTATCGGGCTTCGTATCGGGCGGAGAGAACGGACTGGCGCTTTTCTGCAAGGCGATACCTTTTAATTTCTACGCTTTCTTTACCATCCTCTTTATGTTTGGCATCGTGATACTGGGCTTCGACTTCAAGGCGATGAGCAAGTATGATGCAAGACTGAAGGAATGGTACGAACGAACCAATGGCGGAAAACTCGATGAAGTGAGCGATACCAAACTGCAGATTGTTGAGCATGGTGTGGGAGCCAAACAGGAAGAGGATTCCAAGAACAAGGGAACCGTGAGCGACCTGGTGATTCCTATCATCATGCTGATTATCTTCTGCATGGCGGGCATGGTATATTCGGGCGGATTCTTCGATGCCGATAATGCCAACTATCTCAACTTTGTAGATGCCTTTGCTGCGAGCAATGCTTCTGTGGGTCTGGTAATCGGTTCATTGGCAGCCCTGATTCTTACCATCATGATGTTTACCATTCGCAAGACCTTGCCTTTCGATGAGGCGATGAGTAGTCTCATCAAGGGTTTTGAGGCGATGGTACCAGCCATTCTGATTCTTACTTTGGCATGGACGCTGAAGAGTATGACCGACTCGCTGGGTGCGGCAGAATATGTATCATCGGTTGTAGCGAGCAGTGCCTCAGAACTTCAGATGCTTCTTCCGGGCATCATCTTCCTGGTAGCAGGCTTCCTGGCATTTGCAACGGGTACCTCCTGGGGAACCTTCGGTATTCTGATTCCTATCTGCATCGCCGTATTCCCTGGTGCTGATCCTTTGCGCATCATCTCTATCTCGGCATGTATGGCTGGAGCGGTATGTGGCGACCATATCTCTCCTATCAGCGATACCACCATCATGGCGAGTGCAGGAGCGGAATGCAAGCATGTGCATCATGTATCATCACAGTTGCCATACGCCCTGACTGTGGCTATCGTCAGTTTCTTCACCTTCATTGTGGCGGGATTCACTCATACGCTGGGTATGGTAACGAGTGCCATCATCTCGTGGATATTCGGTGTTGCCATGCTTGGTTTTGCTTTATTTTATTTAAATAAGCGCCAAAAAGGTAAATAGTTCTTAATTTATTTGTATATTTGAAATATTTTCAATACCTTTGTCTAAGAATTTAATAAAGAACATATTAATAACTTAACACAGAATACATTATGAAGGAATTAAAAGGAACAAAGACAGAGAAGAACCTCCAGGAGGCTTTCGCTGGTGAGTCACAGGCTCGTAACAAATATACCTATTTTGCAAGCAAGGCAAAGAAGGACGGTTTTGTACAGATAGCTAATATCTTTGAGGAGACAGCTGCTAACGAGAAGGAGCACGCTAAGTTGTGGTTCAAGTATCTGGAGGGCGGTGCTATCCAGGATACAGAGAAGAACCTGGAAGCTGCTGCCAATGGTGAGCACGATGAGTGGACCGATATGTATCCACGCATGGCAAAGGAGGCTCGCGAAGAAGGTTTCGAGGAGATTGCAGCTAAGTTTGAGATGGTTGCTGAAATTGAGAAGCACCACGAGGAGCGTTATCGCAAGCTCTTGAAGAACGTACAGGACAAGCTCGTCTTCTCTCGTGACGGCGACTGCATCTGGCAGTGCTCTAACTGCGGACATATCGTAGTAGGCAAGCAGGCTCCTGAGGTTTGCCCAGTCTGCAACCACCCACAGAGCTACTTCCAGATTGAAGCACAGAATTACTAATTCTTGCTTGAGACGAAATATCTAACAGAACATATATAAATAAGAGAGGGTGTGTCATGGTCTTATGACACACCCTCTTTTTTATGATTTAGCTTGAACCATTTCCAACATGATTTCTATCAACCTTGGAACACCATACTGTTCTATCTCGTCCTCTTTCACCCAGATATAATCATCAGGGAGCAGGGGGCGGGTTTCTGTTTCCTGCAGATAGAAGTCGGCAAGGAGGATGCGATGGGTAAGTACATGCTTCACATCCTTAGCCAGGAGAAGAGGATTATGGACAAAGGCAGGCAGTTGCGAAGCATCTGATGCGTTATATGGTTCCCACAATCCTTGCCAGATATCACCCTCGCCGCGACGGTGGATAGCCACATCGCCTTTACACCTTATATATATATAGGAGAGATGGCGCGTTTTCACCTTCAGTGTCTTGTTCTTCACCGGCAACTCCTCTACCCTTCCTGTTCTCAACGCCTCACAGGTTTCGGCAAGCGGACAGACAAGACACTTCGGAGATTGGGGAGTACACTGGATAGCCCCGAAATCCATCATGCCCTGGTTATAGGCAGCAACAGGCGATAATGCTGTATCAGAAAGTTGCTGAGCAGACGAAGCAGGCAAGAGTGATTGAGCCAACGCAGCAAACTCTTTTTTCCCCTGCGTTGAATTGATAGGAGTATCTATTCCGAAGTAACGTGAAAGAACCCGGTACACATTGCCATCTACTACTGCCGCCGGAATATCAAAGGCAAAAGAACCGATGGCTGCTGCAGTATAATCGCCCACCCCTTTCAGGGCTTTGATACCTTCAAGCGTATCAGGGAAATGACCGAGCACCACAATCTGTTTGGCAGCTGCATGAAGGTTGCGGGCTCGCGAGTAATACCCCAATCCCTGCCAGAGTTTCAAGACATCATCCTCGCTGGCAGCAGCCAAGTCTTCAACCTTGGGATAGGTCTTCATGAACCGCTCCCAATATTCCCATCCCTGTGCGATGCGGGTTTGCTGAAGGATGATTTCGCTCAGCCAGATGGCATAAGGATCCTTGGTTTCGCGCCAAGGCAAATCCCTACCATACTCACGAAACCAACGGATAATGACAGCCGAAAAATTATTCATAAAATTCAATGTTCAAATCTCAATGTTCAAAGTAATTACTGTTCCGGATATTGCTCGTAAATCTTCAGACCGAACTCATTCGCCAAGGCATAGGCATGCTCCATGATATCGGCGAGAATGTGCTCATAATTCACCCATACCTTATCCTTGATGAAGAAATAGAACTCGATAGGGAGACCGCATTGCGTGGCTTCCATGTGGCGCACCATCAATGTGAGATCGGTATTGACCTCCGGACGCTGGCGCAGATACTTCTCCATGAATTTACGGTAAAGCTGAAGATTGGTAGGGGCAAGGGCTGCAGGATTCTTTAAATCCTCAATATCCTTCCCTTCTTGTATATCTTTATCTATCGCCTTCTGCAACGACTCCTTCAACTTAAACGAATCTTCGGTGGCGAAATGCTTGGCAAGCAGATTACGTTTTAATGTCTCATCCACCAGACGGACACTACGGAAATCGAAGTAAACCACGCGCTTCGCTCTTCGTCCACCACTCTTCTGCATACCAATCCAGTTCTGGAACGAACCGTTCACCAGGGTAATAGGCGAAATGGTAACGATGGTATTATCAAAGTTGCGCACCTTCACGGTCGTGAGTGACATATCCTCAACGATACCATTGGCATCCACTGACTTCACCGTAATCCAGTCGCCCTTATGCAACATATCATTGCTGGTAAGACGCACACCAGCCACCAATCCCGTGATGGTATCCTTAAAGACCAGCATCAGGACAGCCGAGGTAGCACCCAAACCGGCAAAAAGGGTCATCGGGTTCTTGCCCAACAGGATGGCAACCACCACCACGCCAGCCACAAAGAGCATCAATACCTTGAGAACACCGCAGAAAGTATGGAAATACTGCTGAGCCGACGAGCGTCGCTCCTGAGAATCCTCCAGTCCTTTGAAAGACCCGATAAAGACCAGAGCCGTACGCACCGACATCACCACGATATAAATGCCCGTAGCCCGCTCCAATATCTCCTTGAATATCGGATATTCCAGATAAATCAGTGGCATGAGCGACCATATCACCACAGCCGGCACAATATGGCAAGCCGAGGTGAGCACCTTCTTGTTCAGCAGCACATCATCCCAAGTGATGTCCGTCTTATCAGTAATCTTACTGATGAGCGGAACTAGTATCTTGCGACAAAGAAAATCGCTCAGCATCGCCAAGAGAATGGCAGTAATGGTGAGCAAAATATGGCGCAGCATGGGCACAAAATCACCGGTGACTCCTGCCCATGTAATCATTTCATCTACAAACTTACGAATTTCCTCCATAAAACTATTAACTATCAACTATAAACTATCAACTAACGCTCACGGTTGGCAGAGCAAAGTACATACTTTATCTGCAAAGTGTCTGGCATTATTGCCATGCATGATACCATTGTTGATGATGGCAAAACAGAGTTCATGACCATTGGCTGCGGTACAGTAACCCGCCAATGAGATGATGCCCGTCAACGTACCCGTCTTCGCTTTCACATTGCCATGCACAAAACTGTTCTTCATACGCTTCTTCAATGTACCATCTACCCCACCGATAGGCAGCGAATGCTTCAGATGGTCCATGATATTACCGTTGAGATAAGCATAACGCAGCAGTTTCACCTCCAGTTCGGCACTGAGATAATTATAGAGCGAAAGTCCCGAGCCGTCAGCCAGTTTATATCTTGCCGGATCGAGTCCTATCTTGCGGATAAGCTGTCTTTCCACATTTCGGGCACTCTTGGCACTCGCCCATTTATTGCCCGTAGAAGCCGCAATCTGATAATACATGCTCTCGGCATAGAGATTATCACTCTCCTTCATCATCTTGTGCAGAATCTGATCCATCGTATGGAATCGGGTACAGACAGTAAAGGCACTCGCAGGACAGACCTTCTCTGAAGCCCCGAAGCAGGAATATTCGATGCCCTCCTCACGGAGCTTGGCAAGAAACTTATCCATAAAGATGTCCTTGCGCTGGAATACCAGTGGCGAAAGCACCGGATTGTCATCATCCCAGCACCAGCCTTCACCCAACAGGTCGGCATCCTTCAAAGAGCGGTCGGCATAGATGCTGCCACGGATGGTGTCAACACCCATTTCCTTCAGACTATTGACAAATGCCGACATATCATCGCTGTTGAAACGGGGATCCATACCGCCTATACAATAGACATCACCCGTCAATACTCCATTCTCAATGGTACCGGTATATTTCAGAGTAGTCTTAAACTGGTAAGAACCACCCAACTTATCGAGCGCCGTAATGGCAGTCAGGAGTTTCATCGTACTTGCCGGACGCATCAGCTGTCGTTCATTTCTCTGATAGATACAAGAGTCAGCAGACAGGTCCCAGACCATCAGTCCTACCTGTGATGTTTCGAACATCTTGCTTTCAAGGAGTTTATCAATACCCACCTTCACCGATTCGGGCCAAGGCAATTTCTGCGCCAGCGTATCCGCCGCCAGGGAGTCAACGAGTGTAGAGTCGGCAACATCCTCCTCATCAACCGTTTCTATTCCCTCATCTTCAATCACATTCTGGGCCTGCACCGGTACAGAGATCCATACCATCATCAGACCCAACATCATATATATTATCTTTTTCATCACAATCAGTTCACCTGAACTTAAAAGAAATTATTTATTTTTGATTCTCTCCATAAATGCCTCTTCATTATCCGGCTGAACGGTCACAATATTATTATGCCCGTATTCGATGACCACACAATAATCCAAACCGAAGAAAGTCTTGGCGATGTGTACATCAGTGACATCACATAGCGGCACATTTCTGTTGGAAGAGAACCTGCCCTCATTGATAATGAGATATTCCATCTCCTCATCCAGGTCTATCGGTTTTACCATCTTGAAGGTATAGGTTGTATTCAGTATGCGCTCTATCATGCCCACGATGATGATAGCCACAAAGATGCCGATGATAGCCAGTTTGACCCAGAAGAAGTAGAGAGCCAGGATTGCGAACACCGCCACACCGATACGTGCCGTCAGCGTAAAGCGCTTATGAAAAGTTCTATCTGCCATAACTTTGATTTATTACCTTATATTATTGTCGTTTTTACGACCTTTTGATAGTCTAAAAGACTATATAACCTTAAATTTCGCTGCAAAATTACAAAAAATCCCTCTCTTATTACTCATTTTAAAGATTAATTATTACTTTTGCAACGAATTAAGAATTAATTCTGAGAGAATGGAGCTGTTTTATAGATAAAAACACCCGTTCTTAAAATTGAAATTAGATAAGAATAAACTCAATGGTTTATAAGTATGATTTTCTGATTATCGGCTCAGGAGTTGCCGGTATGAGTTACGCCCTGAAAGTAGCCAGAGCGCATAAAGGTAAGGTGTGTATGATTTGCAAGACCTCGCTCGACGAGGCTAACACGTCATTCGCACAAGGTGGTGTGGCGTCAGTTACCAACTTGGAAGTGGATAACTTCGACAAGCACATACAGGATACAATGATTGCTGGTGATTATATCAGCGATTATAAAGCTGTGAAGCAGGTTGTCACCATGGCACCGGAGCAGATCAAGGAGCTCGTGCAGTGGGGCGTCAACTTCGATAAGCAGCAGGACGGCAAGTTCGACCTCCACCGTGAGGGCGGTCACAGCGAGTTCCGCATCCTTCATCATGCCGATGATACGGGTGCTGAAATCCAGCGCGGTCTGATGGAGGCTGTGCGCAACTGTCCGGATATCGATATCAAGGAAAATCATTTCGCCGTGGAGATTATCACACAGCATCATCTCGGTGCCCGTGTTACTCGCCGCACTCCTTATATCAACTGTTATGGTGCATACGTATTGAATCCTGATACCCAGAAGGTGGATACCTATCTGAGTAAGGTTACCGTGATGTGTACCGGTGGATGCGGTGCTGTTTATCAGACTACCACCAACCCTGTCATCGCTACGGGTGATGGCGAGGCGATGGTTTACCGTGCCAAGGGTACCGTGGCCGACATGGAGTTCGTTCAGTTCCACCCAACCGCTCTTTATCATCCGGGCGAAACCCATCCTGCCTTCCTCATCACCGAGGCGATGCGTGGTTATGGCGGCATCTTGCGTCTGCCTAACGGCGAGAGCTTCATGGAGAAATATGATAAGCGATTGAGTCTGGCTCCTCGTGACATCGTGGCTCGTGCCATCGATAAAGAGATGAAGATTCACGGATTGGATCATGTCTGTCTCGATGTAACCCATAAGAATCCAGAGGAGACCAAGCGTCACTTCCCTAATATCTACGCCAAGTGTCTGAGCATCGGCATCGACATCACCAAGGAGTATATCCCTGTTCGTCCTGCTGCTCACTATATGTGTGGTGGTATCAAGGTAGATTTGAACGGCTGTTCAAGCATCAACCGTCTCTATGCCCTGGGCGAGTGTTCATGCACCGGTCTGCATGGCGGTAACCGTCTTGCCAGCAACTCGCTCATCGAGGCTGTGGTTTATGCCGAGACTGCTGCCAAGCACAGTATTGAACATGTAGATGAGTACGACTTCAATGAGAAGGTACCAGCATGGAACGATGAAGGTACTTTGACCAACGAAGAGAAGGTGCTGATTACACAGAGCGTGAAAGAGGTGGGCGAATGCATGAGCAACTATGTAGGCATCGTGCGCAGCGACCTCCGTCTGAAGCGAGCATGGGACCGTCTCGATCTTCTCTACGAAGAGACAGAAAACCTCTTCAAACGTGTAAAGGTAAGCAAGGAACTCTGCGAGCTCCGCAACATGATTAACGTGGGTTATCTCATCACCCGCATGGCGATAGAGCGCAAGGAGAGCCGTGGTCTCCACTATACCATCGACTACCCTGCTCATGCTTACGACAAGGAGTAATCAAGAATTATCAGAATATTAAAAAGCTCGGATGCTTGTGATGCATCCGAGCTTTTTTTATTTTCAAGAATTTGAGAATTAGAGAATTTTTCTTTCTACCTATTGGTTCTGGTGAATTTTCTTTTTATCTCGTCAGCGAGAACTTGATGCTCAGACCGAAATCCTGTGTGGTGGTAGGATAACTGCTGCTCGACAGGAGCGGGGTGTTGGTCTGACGGTCATAATAGAAACTCATGGTAAGGAGTTTGCTGAAGGTATAATCGGCAGAGAAACTCAGTTTCAGAGCATTGTTGCCGCTGCTGGCACTGCTTACCATTGAGGCAATATCACGAACGATGGCTGCCTGCTTGCGGAAACTGAAGTCAAGACGTAGATTCAGATCATGGTTGGTACCATTCTGAACCGTCTTGGTGGTCGACGCATTCTTATTGGCTGCATTCTTGTTGCCGCCCTTCGACTTGGAACGGGAGGCCTTGGCGCCCCAGCCGAAAACATCGAAATTGTTGATGCGGTAACCCATACCGATTACCCAGTCCTTACTCAATGCCTCGTTCAGCTGCACACTCGTCATACTGAGGTTCAATACACGGGTCTGGCGATATTCTGCCTTCACCGTCATATTATTGTTGAATGTGACATCCATACCCAATAATGGCGAGAACGACTCGTTGATACTTACCTGCGAAATGTTGAACATGCTGCTTGGAGATGGATTGCCCGTAGTGGCATCACTCACGAAGCCGAGACCGTTCATATACTCCTGGAAGGTGCTGTAACTGTTGTAGCTGCCAACCGCAAAGACGCTCTTGTAAGAGTGGTTGATGTTGACACTCTTGAAGTGCTCGTTGAACCAAGGCAGACGTCCCAGTCCACTATAACGGATAGTCCAGTTTGGCAACATCCGGCTCAAAGCTGGGAATACCGAGAGCGAATTGCCACCCATCGAGGTATAAGCCTTGAGGAAGGCAGGAATCATGACATCGCTGCTATACTGGTTGACCGGTGTGCGGGAAGCATCAAACTTGCCACCAGCCAGAGCCGAACCTGTCGGATAAACGGTACCTGCATACTGAGCCTCTACCCTATCTCTGAAACCAGCCAGCGAGTTGACAAACTTCTCGAAGGTCTTGCTGCGATACCCCGAATTGGCATTGCCCATTCCCTCGAAAGCCGAACCCAGCGAGATGGTAGTCATCTGGAAGGCTCCACTCTGGGTGGTTGGCGTTCCTTCATACATATACTGTATGCTCTTCTGCGTGGTCTTGGTACGTGTGGCTGAGAGATCAATCTTGAAATCCTTGACAGGCTCCAGGGTGGCACGCAGCGTAAGATTATCCGTTCTGCTGGTAGTGGCTGGTGTTGCGATACTGTCGTTGCAGAGCAGCCAGTCGTTGTTTTTAGCCTTCTCGATATAATCGTCGCCAACCATACCGAAGGCAAAGTCAAGACCCGGTGCCATCTGTCCCACCTTCTTCTGTCCGAAGGCATCACCCACACTAGGCAAGAAGCCCGGCAGGGTGAGCTGATAGCTGCTGCGATAGTTGATGCTTACGCTGCGCACCATCATTGCCAGACGACTAGCCAACTGCAATCCCTTATACCATTTCTTATCATCAAGCGGTTCCTTAGCCAGTACGGAGAGTTTTACCTTCATGGCGGTATCTACCTTTGAGATTATTCTGATCTGGTTATTATCCACCTTTTTATATTTAAGCGGGAACACTTTGCCGTCTTCCGTCTTGGCATTCACAATCAGTCGCTTGGTATTCTTGCCGTGGCGTATCTTGAATGTAGTATCAGGCAGGAGGGTGATTTCCCGTTCGAAGGCACGCTTGTTCTTAGGCAGCGCCTTCTTCGGATCAGCCGCCTGTTCCTTTGCTTCCTGCTTCTTTTTCTTTTTTTCCTGCTTCTTGCGCTGCATCTGTGCCCTACTCTGGGTACGGTCAAACTTATCGTTTACCTTCTTCAGGAAAGGCACATGGTTGTAGAGTTTCACCAGGTTGAAGTTTCCGTTCAATGTCAGTTCGCGCTGGGTATTGATGGTGTTTCCATACGAGTTGCCCTCCTCATCCTCTGTACCGCGCTCCCAAGAATAGTTGGCATTGTAAGAGGCATCGCTGTTCACCCAGTCGAAGACAGGCAGCAGATTGAGAGGCACCTTGTAGGATGCCTGGAAATTCTGACTGTAGTCGAGCGGTGCACCCCAGTGGCGGATGCTGGTCCATACGGAATCCTTCCAGGCATGATACTGGTCGGCATAAAGATCCTTGTTGACCGGTGTATATGGTTCCTCTATCTGTGCATGGGTAGCACTCTGGAAGTTCATGTGCAGGTTCTTGGTCAGATCCCAGTTGATGGAGAACTCACGGTTCCAGAGGAACTGTTCACTGAAGGTGAGCGGCAACTTGGAGTCTACTCCGGCAGCTCCACTCATCAGGGTTTCCATATCGCGCTCCTGCAACTCGTAGTAGTCGCGCGTCATCTCGGTATTGAAGGCTATGTTCTGCGGCAGCCAGTTCAGTCCGAAACGTTTCAGAATGTCGAGCCACTTGCTCTTGTTCTTCAGTCCCTTGAATGGTTCCCATGCCTTATAAACCGGGCTCCACGAATAATCCAAGGCTCCGCGCCAGTTGTCCTTTCGCTCATACATCGTCGTTTCACCCGTAGTATACTGATGCTGATGACTGTAGGTGAATGAGAAGTTGGCAGGATCGTATGGCATCGGATGGCGCTTGGTAGCGATACCCACCCGGGCATTCGAGATGGAGAAGTTGGTCTGCGTAATCTTGGTGGCAGCGATATTCTCGATAGAATCGCGTTCATGCTTGGATCCGGCAGCATCGAGGGCATCCTTCAACTCCATATCGGTATCCAGCGGATTATACTTAGGAGTGGTCTTCTCCTTGGTAACACTATAATATAAAGGTATGCTCACCTTCGCCTTGTCAGGGAAGAACTTACCCATTTCGAGCGATGTGGTCACACTGTAGGTACCGTAATTATCGGTAGTGCGACTTGCCACGCCATCTTCCAGACCGCCGAATCCTTCGCTGATGTATCTGCCGGTGGCATTCACGCTACCCAAATCGGAGAGTTGTACGTTGAGGTTGGCATTGGCAGCCCAACCGCCCGAATTATTATGTTCCTTGAGTCGGAGTTCGTTTATCCATACCTCACCACTCTTGATGTCGGCAGAATTGTTTCTCACACCCAGCATCATGGTCTTCACCTCGCCGAGACTCGGATTACCCACGATGGTAATCTTGTTCTGCGGATGTTCTGCATCCATCATGGAATAAGGAGCGAGATAAGAAGCCACACCCTGTGCCTTCGCCTTGTTGCGGTTTTTCTTCAATGCCGTAAAGACGCTCAGTGGCACATCGAGCATATTCTCCTCAGGCCATACCGCCTTACAGTCGGCTAGCACATAGCGGTTGTAGTTGGAGCGTGGCTCGGTGAGTTTCAGCGGGATTTCATACTCGTAGTAATTATTCTTGTAATCACTACCCAGACGGATGAAGACTGAGAGATCACCATCCTGCAGACGGGTGGTATTCTGCTCCAATGCATTGGCATGGGCAAACATCTGGATGCGCTTGTACTGGCGCAGATCAAGGGTAGAATTCTTATAAACCGCCTTCGCCTCGCCTGTGCTCATATTCTTGACCACCAGACTCAACGCCTGCTCGTTCGCCTCAACCAACTGAGGCTGACTAGGATCCTGTTCGCGCCTGATGCCCGGAGGCAATACATAGTTGACCGGTGTCTTCTCGCCGTTCTCTTCCAGACTCACGCTGCTTGCGTCGAGGGTTCCGCCACTGGCTGCACTAAGCGGCTGATCATAAGTACGCCACTTGCCCATCACGAGGTCGAAGGTACCGAAACGCAGCACGATAGGTTTCTTGAAACCGGTGAGGAACATACGCATGAAGCGGATGCTGGAGAAATCGTTGATGTTACCCTGACGGCTCTCAAACTCATCGATAGGTATGCGGAACTGATACCAGGTAACGGTAGACTTGGTATTATCACGCCAGGTCTGGCTGTATTCACGCTTATCTACGATATGATTGTTACCTACCACGAGATCTTCCGGACGGATACTGACACGATACTGGAAGTATTTCTCATATTCGTTGAGGGTATAATCCTGGTTGATATCCTCGACATCCGGCGTTGACTTATAAGAAGTATCATAGCTCTCAGAACGGCTGTCGCTGTCAGGCGAGTTGCCCTGAGGATTGTTGATATACTTATATCGCTGCAAGATAGGAGCACGCATCTCATCCCAGTCGGAACCGCGGAAATAGTGGTAGTCATCACGTGCCGGATCGGCAAAGATGCTGTCGAATACCGCCTGGTTCACCTTGCCCTGAATCTGGTCGAGATAAGCACTCTTGTAGAATTCCTGCTCCTCGGCATCAGTCAGTCCGTTGAAACCCACATCCTGCAAGGCTCTGCTGCCACTGGTGGTAGCAAAGGCATAGGTCACGGTGCTCTGGGTAGGAATCTTACCCCACTGGGTATAGGTGTAGCTCTTGCTGCCATCTACCGGCATGCCACTCTCATAGAATTTCTTGCCATCACGCAGGATATCCTCGCTCACCTCGCCCAGGTTGATGTAGAAATCGCCACCATAATCGGCAGCATCAGCCTCTTCGCGGGAATAGATGAACGGATCGAGCATCCAGAACTCGATGTATTCGATGTTTGCCTGCTCGAAATCGTTGGTATCCAGCTTACGCATCATTCCGCCCCAGTTGCGTTGCGGATTCTGCAGGGTTCCGTCTGCCTGCAAATCTGTTACATTGAAGTTGTATGGTCCCGGCTCGCTTGGATAGTAAGCCAGATTGAGTACATTCAGGGTATTGGTAGCGCCCTGATAACTGCTCTGGTCGCGCAATGGGAAGAGCTCCTTGGTATAGACCTCGCGAACATAATGGTTACTCAACTGCTTGAGGTCGCCCTTGATATGTCCCGGAGTGAGCGAACTTCCACGGCGGGTGAACAGCGGATCGATGGTATACCAGGCTAGGCGCGAACGGTGGAAGCCGCTGTTCAGACCAGTCTTATCGCTGTAATCGTCCTTGAAATTGAGCGAAGGCACACTGGATATAAACCAGGAGGTAGGAGTCGTTACATCGATGGTGGTCTTCGTACCCTCGAAGTCATCGATATAAGATGCATTGTCCTGTGTGCCACCTGCCTCACCGGCAATGAGCTGGGCAAATTCTCCTGTAAAGGATATCTGCGATGGCTGGGTAAGGTGCAGGAATGGTATCTTGTCAAGCACATTGGTGAGCCACTGACTCTCCTTGCGCCAGTTGAGATTGATGCCCCAAAGGGTGTTCTTCAGCGGTTCGGAGCCCATGGATACCTTGGTAGTAAGCGCCTGTTCGGAGAGGTGCTGGATAGTACCGCTCAACTGGAAGTTCTTGGTAAAATCATACTCCCAGTTCAGTCCGAACATCGTTTTTCGCGTTTGTCCGAAATCGGTATTACTCTCCAGAGAAACGTTGACAGCCGTACCGGCATCAATGATGCTCTGGTTCAGGATGGTCACCTCGCCGGCACTGTAATCTACCGAATAGTCGGTGCCCTCTTTCAGGGTGATACCGCCTGCCGTAACGACCACCGAGCCCTGTGGCACATTGTAGGCATCGAGCGAGATGACATTGGCTGCAGAGCCCTTGAACTGTCCCACAATCTGAAACTTGTTCTTCTCGGCAATCTGCTTGGCTACGGTCTTCGTACTGTCATAAAGTTCGGTAAAGGCATACTTTTCAGCCTTGTCGGCAGCCACGCCCCGCTTGACCAGATAATCACGCATATAACTGCCGAAAGGCTCTACCTTCGGAATGAACACGCGTCCGTTAGAGATGGTATAGCCTTCTACATAATCAAAATATCCATTGCTGTGTGCCTTGTTGTTGTTATCCAGACGGTCGGCGCCCAGCACACGGATGATAGGCTGCTTCTTCACCTGCTGCTCAGGGATATAACTGAGATATACGCCGGTGGTATCGCTCTGGTATTTCACATCCAGGCGGAACTTCTCCTTCTCTACGGTAGAAGCCAGATAATAAACGTTCTTCATCATCAACCCCCAGTTGCCCTGTCGCGGATTGTTACTGGTATTCTTGAGCGATTTCACGAAGAGTGCCTGCTTGGTATCGCTGAGATCGGATGCAAACTCGCCCACCTGATAGGTAACGCCTCCCGATGTATACTCATAGGCTACGGCAAGTACCTGGTCGGTCTGCAGACTGGTTTTCAATGAGATATAACCCAAGGCGGTATTGACTGTATACTCAGAAGAATTGAGCAGACGGGCACTCTCCAGTTTCTCATAATCGGCTCCGCCAACCAGTCCGCCTCCATCGAGAGTGGTTGCAGCCTGGTCGATGTCACGGGCAGCAGCATACTGCCCTGTCATCGCCGCATACTCTGTATTCGCCTGGTTAGAAGGCACCTGTCCGCTCGCCGTCCACATCGGGTTGCTCAGTTTCTGGTTCTCGCCCAGGTCGGTCAGGGCTACGATGTTTCGGGTATTGGTGGTATTGCCGGTTTTGTTGGTAACCCACACTTCCACGCGGTTGATGGTGATGCCCGTGGTGAGATTAGGAAGTTTCTGCATCCAGGCATCATAATGGTTTCTGAAATACTGGGAGAGGAAGAAGTGGCGGTTCTCCTCATAATCGGCTACATTCAGTTCAAAAGGGGTGAGCTGCACACCGCCCCTGGTAGATACGCTCTTCGATGCACTCTTCTTCTGCGAAGCTACCATCTGCAGCTTGAGTTTGCCAAACTGCATATCGGTTCTAACACCAAACAGACTGCTGGCACCTTTGATGAGCGAAGAGTTGGAAGGGAAGGAGACGTTGCCCGCCTCAACGAGTTTGATGATTTCATCTTCCTTGCCGTCATACTTCAGTTTCATGTTCTGTGCATCGAAATCGAAGGTGGCATCGGTGTTGTAATTCAGGTTCATGTTCACCTTATCGCCCACCTTTCCGTTGACATTGAGGTTGATTTTCTCATCAAAATCCATCATCGTCGTCTTTCGGTTGCGAATAGGCAACGAAGGATTGTCGATGTTTTTCTTGTTGATACCGAACTTGAGTTCGGCAGAACCCTGAGTCTTCACTCTGATGCCACCAGGACCGAAGATTTTCTCGGCAGGTCCCAAGTCGAAGTGCATATCTGAGAAATCGAACTTCTCCTTGCCTTTTGCCTGAAAGATTTCATCGTTCTGCTTGCGGAAGTAGCTGTTGCGCTGCTGCTGTTCGGTCCATGCAAGATACTCTTTCGGAGTGAGCATGATAGGAGCCGAAAGCCAGGTTGAGCCCATGCGGTTGCCGATGATATAGCGGTCGATGGTATCGTTATAGACTACCTGATATTGCAGATTATCAGGACGTTTCAGGTCGAGCGGACTCTGATAGAGGTCGCTCAGGGAGTAAGGTTGGGTGCGCTGAATCTGCCAGCGGGTATGCAGCAGCGAATCGGGAATGGTATCTTCATCGAGCTGCACGGGCTGGGCTGTGCTGGTATGGGTTTTCTTTTTATCGTCCTGAAGTTGAGGCAAAGCTATCGCATAGCCGAAGGTTGCCACCATCAGCCAAACCAATAGAAAAGATATGAATCTTTGCTTCTGTTTCATCGACAAAAAACTCCTAACTTATTTGATTTGCTTCAATGCCAGTTTCACAACCTGTTCTACGGGGAGATCAGGCTGTGCCTTGAGGATATCTACTACTACCTTGGCAGATGGTGCCGGCGAGAAGCCGAGCATGGTGAGGGCGCTTACCGCCTCATCCTTTACGTCATTGTTCACCATCACCACATTGCCTCCGCTGGCTGGCAGTTCGTCAGCGATGCCGAGGCTCACGATTTTATCTTTCAGGTCGATGATGATTCGCTGTGCTGTCTTCAGTCCGATACCCTTCACGGTTTTCAGCACCTTGTCGTTACCCGTAGAAATGATTTCACAGAGTTCGCGTGGCGAGAGTGAAGAGAGAATCATACGGGCTGTATTTCCGCCTACTCCTGAAACGGTGATGAGGAGGCGGTAGAGTTCACGTTCCTGTTTGGTAGCAAAGCCGAAAAGGGTGAAAGAGTCATCTCTTCCACCAGCTACCAGCACTTCGTGAACATAGAGTTTCACTTCCTGTTTGCCCTGAATGGCAGTATATGTATTGAGCGATATATTGAGTCCGTAGCCCACTCCCGCAGTCTCAACAATAGCCAGCGCAGGTGTCAGCTCTGTCAGATCGCCATGAATATATTCTATCATTTTCTTTTTCTCCTAATTAAATTAATATATTAATAACGTGCGAAGGGCGGGATTATTGTAATAGAGTTCCATAAAATTACGTCCCGTAGTGCAAAGCGCATCGGGAGGTATTGGAAAGAGGATGAATGATGTTTCGCAACAAAATAGCGAAACTGTAAGGTTCTTGCTACGGATACTTTACAAATCTCTGCTTATTCATATCTAAAAAACTATGATTTTACTACTTTAAATAAAGAGTGAAGAATTCACTGTAACTCTAACATCGATAAATGCTCGCAAATTCAAGTCTACGAATTTTTTCTTTTAAAAAGTTTGTCGATTACAAAAAAAAACTTATATTTGCAGCCAAATAGCATAATATTGGGAGCATACTATAGCTGCCAGGCAAATAATTATGCAGATATGAAAGTCTGCATAAACACCTATTTCGTGAATACGAACAGAAATATTTCATTAAAATTTAAAAAAATACTCGATATGTATAACAAAATTATCTTCTTTATGATGTTATTACTTATGATTTCGTGCAATTCGAAGCTGAAACGAAATCTTAAAAACTCAATAGAGATTAAAGAACAATTAGGACAATCGTCTTATCCTTTTATAAAAAGTATGGAGTATCATGCCTATATACAAGATAATGAGGCTATCCCTGTTATAGATATCCAAATCACTGAAAAAGGAAACTTCTCTATCTTTGTAAAATATCAAACTAATAAAAAATATTCGAAACTTAGTTATAAAGAGACTTTGGATTTTTTGTCCACCGTCATAGAAAAACAAAATAAAGAAAATATTCCTCTCTCTAGGCTTCAACAAATATTTATAAGAACAGAAATGTGGAATGAAAATTCCATCTATACTTCTATGGAGGAATACCGGAACATAAACATTCCACATGGCGAATATTTTAACAAAAAAGCGAAGGAAAGCCATATAGTTTCAGACATCACAAAAATACTATCCAGATATAACTTAAAGATTGGAAGTCTCTCATACGAAGGTCTGCTACCGCTAGACGGAAAAGTCATTAAAGAAATAAATAAAAATATAGAATTAAATACGTCAGAAGCTTACCTTACAGGGAATTTAGTTTTAGATATTGCAAACCAATAGTTATGAAAATCAAGAATTTAGAAGAAGCATTAATCTGTTTTAAAGAAAATGCAATCATTCATGGGGAATGTACACAAAATGGTGACAACAAACGTGGTAACAAAAGCCACAAAAATATAATAAATGCCATCAAGTACATTTCTGCAGAACATAAATATGAAATTTTAGAACCTCTTTTGGAAGATAACAATCTTTCTGTAAGAATATGGGCAGCTTATGCACTATTGCACGTTAATACTCCAAAAGCAGTAAAAGCATTGAAAGAAATTGTTAAGAATGACAGTGGAATTATGGGGTTCAATGCAGAAATGACATTAGATGAATTCAAGAAAGGCAACATTTAACCTGCATATTTCATTCTCACCTAATTATACAAGTGCAAAGATTTGCCAGAAATTACGTCCCGACGTAGCATGTCATACGTCCCGACGCAGAGCCAGAGACGTCGGGACGCAGCAAAAGCTACGTCCCGACGTAATTCAAAGCACATCGGGAGGTATCGGAAAGGGGATGTATGATGTTTCGCAACAAAATAACGAAACTGTAAGGCTCTTGCAGCAGATACCTTACAAATCTCCGCTTATTCATACCTAAAAACTATGATTTTACTACTTTTTGCAACTTTTATGAGTTAAAATTCTATTAAAACGTCACGTATTTCAAGAAAAAGCTATACTTTTGCAACCGGAAACAGAATGAAAAGCGGAAAACATATCCGTTGGATGACTAAACCGCAACAAATAAAAGAAATAAAAACAACAAAATAAAAGAAATAAGACAATGAAGAAATTTAGAGCAGCCGTAGTAGGATACGGCAACATCGGTAAGTTTACTGTTGAGGCACTCGAAGCAGCTCCTGACTTTGAGATTGCAGGTATTGTACGTCGCCAGGGTGCCAAGGACAAACCAGCTGAGTTGGCAAACTATGAAGTAGTAGATGACATCACCAAGTTGAAGGATGTAGATGTTGCTATCCTCGCAACCCCTACACGCTCTTGCCCTGAGTATGCAGAGAAGATCGTTGCCCTCGGTATCAACACCGTAGACAGCTTCGATATTCACACCAGCATCCTCGACTACCGTACCAAGCAGATGGAGAACTGCAAGAAGGCTGGCAAGGTAAGCGTTATCTCTGCAGGTTGGGACCCAGGTTCTGATTCTATCGTACGTGTTCTGATGGAGAGCCTTGCTCCTAAGGGTTTGACATATACCAACTTCGGTCCTGGTATGAGTATGGGTCACTCAGTTTGTGTTCGTGGCAAGAAGGGCGTAAAGGAAGCGCTCTCTGTAACCATCCCATTGGGTGAGGGTATCCACCGCCGTATGGTATACGTAGAGTTGGAAGAAGGTGCCAAGCTTGAGGATGTAACAGCCGAAATCAAGGCCGATCCATACTTCGCTCACGATGAGACCCACGTATTCGCCGTAGCATCAGTAGATGATGTAAAGGATATGGGTCATGGTGTGAACCTCGTTCGCAAGGGTGTATCAGGCAAGACCCAGAACCAGCGTTTCGAGTTCAACATGAGCATCAACAACCCAGCCCTCACCGCTCAGGTATTGGTTAACGTGGCTCGTGCTTCATTCCGTCTGCAGCCAGGTTGCTACACCATGCCAGAGATTCCAGTTATCGATATGTTGCCAGGAACCCGTGAGGAAATCGTAGCAACACTCGTATAAAGACATTGAACTTTGAGGTTTGAACATTGAACTTTATGATGAGTTTAACAGGTTCAGATTCATAGTTTAGCAAATAATAAAGGCTCGCAAGAAGTTTCGATTTCTTGCGAGCCTTTTGAATATACTATATTCCAATTTATTTATGCGTCATGATATCAAGCACCATATCATCGGTAGCTCTCATCGCATCGGCACCGATGCTCGTGAGGTTGTGGATGCACTTATCCACATCATCATCTACGATACCCTCGGCAGAGGTGACACACTTGCCTTCCATAGAAAGGAGGGCAGAAAGAAGAGCGGTGCTGACACCTGATGAAATCTTCAGGGCACAACTTGGTTTCGCTCCGTCACAAATCATACCGGTGAGATTGGCTACCATATTCTTGACAGAATTGCAGATGCGGGTATAATCGCCACCCATCAGATAGGTAATGCCGCAACTGCTGCCCGTACTGGCTACCACACAACCGCAAAGAGCTGAAAGCTTGCCTAAGCTCTGCTTGATATAGATGGCAGTCAGATGACTGAGCATCAGGGCACGGATCATTTCCTCCTCGGTATTCTCGTTCTCCAGCGCATAAACCACCACAGGATTCGTTGCACAGATGCCCTGGTTGCCGCTGCCGCTGTTACTCATCACCGGAATCATGGCACCACCCATACGGGCATCGCAGGCTGAAGCGGTGCGGGAGATGATATGCGAGAAAATATTATCGCCGAAGATACCATGACTCAACGGACGGTCCATCGTCTTGCCCAGACAGTGGCCATAGTTGCCTTTGATACTCAACTCGGCAGCCTTCATATTATAGTCCCTGGTCTTGAGAATGAAAGAAATCTCATCGAGCGGAGCTGTTGTAGCAAACTCGTAAACCATCGGGAAATTGAGCTGGATGTCGTCATCAGCCTCATCGCCCACAGTACCGCCACGCTTATCGAGCACCACCTCGCCATTACGCTCAACATACACAAAATGGGTATGTGAACCGGAGATAATTGCCGTAGCCTGGTCTTCACCAGCATGACAGATGATTTCGATATAGAGTTTATCCACATCACCCTGCTTCAGTTTGATGTTGATATCCGCATCCTTGATATATTGTTTGCCCTGTTCCAGACTGTCGGGAGTAAGATCTTTCAACACTTCCAGCTGATATTCAGGCTTTCCGATGAGCGCCCCCAGCGATACGGCGATAGGCAAACCAATCATACCCGTGCCAGGAATGCCGACACCCATCGCATTCTTGAGCATATTAGGACTCAGAAGAACTTCGATACGTTCAGGGCGCTTGCCCAATGTAGTAGCAGCCTTGGCTGTACATAATGCCACAGCCATCGGTTCGGTACAGCCGATGGCAGGAACCACCTCTTTATTAACGAGCGCAATGATGCGCTCACGCTTACTTTTCTCTAACATAATCTATATAACTTTTATATAAATAACGTTCTTACCATTATTTCGGGTACAAAAATACAAAAAATAAACCGTATTTCACGATATTATCGAAAAAATACGGTTTATCTTTATATAAATGGAGCACTTTAGCCAAACTTTTCGTCTAAATATCTTTTTTCGAGAATAGTTCAGCCAACTTTGCAGCCAATTCCGTACCACGGATATTCTCAGCAATACACTTACCTGTAGTACCATCTACCAGAAAGATGGCAGGAATGAACTTTACCTTATAAGAATCAGCTATACCGGCACGGTCAAGTCCGTTAGGCCAAGAAAGTTTCTCCTCAGCAAGCGCTTTCTTCCAAGCAGTTTCATTCTTATCGATAGAAACACTTACTATTTCCAGTCCCTTTCCTTTATACAGTTCATAAAGTTTTTTGAGGTTAGGAATTTCCTTGCGGCAAGGTCCACACCATGAAGCCCAGAAATCAACCAGATAATACTTCTTTCCCTTTACACAAGAAGCCATGCTCACCTTAGAACCATCAACTTGCTGGAGTTCGAACTGAGGCAAAGTCTCACCTGCAAGTCCCTTTGGATTAATCTGCTCGTTGAGCAACTTTCCATAGAAGCTATTCTTAGCAGTTTCTGAGAACGAATTCCATTCCTTGGAGTTTTCCTTGGTGAAATAGTTCAAGGTACAAAGCATGGCGAAAGGTCCCCACCAGGAATCCTTGTTGTCTGAATACAACTTTCCATAAGAAGACTCCACCGTATCAAAGAAATTCTTCTGTTCGGTAGCCATCTCTTTTCTCTCGTCACTATCTTCCAAAGCTTTCATCTTAGCTTTATCCTTTGCCTGGTAAGCCTTGCTCTGTTCTGCAATCAATTTTTTATGCTTATCGTTTATATCCTTATACATCTTATCAAGCATATCCCTCACTGAACCGATTTTTGTCTGATATTCTTCGTTCATAGCACTGCCGGAAATCTTGACATTGCTGGTATTAAAACCAGTGGTTACCCCATCATTGATGGGTTTGGCATCGAGAGACACCTGTACTTTTTCGCCACCTTTGGTCATCAGACTAAAAGTGAAAACACCATTTCTTGGACCGACACCGATAAAACGAGCCTCTGTAACAGGGATGGTTAAAGTAAGTTTTCCACCCTTTACCACACCTTTAGCGAGAGGTTTCTCATTACGATGGGTAGCAGCCAGGACGGCTTCCATTTCCGTACCATCAGGCACACCATTCAAGATTGCATCAATGATACACTCGTCTGCATTCTGAGCATGAGCACTCATCACAGAGATGAGCGCCAATGCCAATGAGAAAATTGTTTTTTTAAAAATCATATTTGTACAATTACTAGAAAGATTTATTTTAACGTTCATTACTTCTCCACATTCTGTACGAAACTTCCGTTGCCAGGATTATCAATGGCTCCCTTAGGGAATGGGAAGGTCCAGAGATGAGAGGATGGAGCAAGACTTATCTGCTTGCCATCTATCTCTTTTGTCAGCGTGCGGGCATAGGTACCTTCAGCATTTAAGCGACGAGCATCGCCAAACGGCACGATAGAGAAGATAAGTTGATTATCCTTAGCTTGACGTATATACCGGATAGCTTCTGCCACAGAGGACGCCGATAGTGGCTGATATTTCTCTGGAAGGATATATGTCTTACGCACCTCATTGAGCACATCCATAGCATCTGTCAACTGATTCTTACGAGCCAAGCATTCAGCCTTGATAAGATACTGCTCCACGGTTCTCATTCCAGCAAGATTGATATAGCCATTGGTCAACCCCTGATAATAAGTTTCTGCACCCATCGTTCTTTGTTTCCAATTGCTCAAGAAATAAGCATCTCCCTCTTCGAATCCGGCAGCACGATTTACCGGTATCTTGAATATCGCAGATGCAGAGTTGGAACTATTATCGGCATAATTGAAATTATAACAGTCCTGGCTATCAAATCCCAATGGCGTTTTCAAAGAAGGATAAACACCCTCTTGGGCTATCACACCCTTATTATCATTATAGAATCCAATCCAATCAACCAACTTATCATTAATGGCAAGAGCCTTATCAGCAAACTCCAACGCCTTTTCATAGTTCATCATCTGAAGATAGGTACGTGCCAACATAGCATAGGCAGCTCCCTTGCCCGGATGGAGGAGCGTGGTACCCATATCTGGAAGATTAGCTACCGACGTGTTCAAATCATTCAAAATGAATTCATAGATTTCCTGAATGGTGGCCTGATGATATGGAGCATTCTGAAGACTGCTCGTAATCAGAGGTACGCTCAACTTACTGGCAGCATTTGAAGGCTCGTAGGTATCAGCATAATAATTAGCGAGATTGAAATAGTTCATCGCACGCAACACTCTGGCATATGCCATCACCTCAGCCTTTTCTTTCTCAGTACCTTCTGTTGTATTAGGCACATCTTCCAATATCAGATTGCAGGTATTGATAGTGCCATAAGCCACATAATAAGTACTCTCATCTGCAGAGTTCCAATAGGCACGATCGGTTTCCTCCTCCCAATTGTAGTTAGCCTTATACATCGGATAATAACTGGCATACGAATTGGTGAGATATTCATCATTAAGCAAATAGCACGTTTGCAAAACCGGCATGCGATGAGTACCATACTCGTAACGGAGAAAAGCCTCATAGTCGGCGAGCGACTTAGGGATGCGTTTGCCCTTTGGTTCTATATTGAGATAGTTATCGCAAGAGGCAAGTCCCATAACCATGCCCAGCAACAACACCATATATACTAATTTCTGTTTCATTTTCTTCATTATTTAAAAGTTGAGATAAATGCCTAACACATAGTTGGTGGCATTATAACCACCCAGCTGGTACTTAGCCTGTTTGGTCTTTGCCCAGAAGAACGGATTCTCCACATTAGCCTGAACACGGGCACTCTGCATATAGAGCGAACGGCACAGCGACTTTGGCAAATGATAAGCCAGAGAAATGTTGTTCAGACGAATATAACTGGCATCAAGGATATTGATATCAGAATAAAAATAAGTACTATACAAAGAAGATGCTGACAAACCACTTTCGGCAAAAACAGCCTTTGGCACATTGGTATAAGCCTCATCACCTGGTTTCTGCCAACGATTAGCAAGTCCGGCACTAGCTCCCGCAATATTGGAGATATATCCTACGCTGGAATAACTGCAAGTGAGGAAAGCAGGATTGGCATTGCGCATCTTATGACCACCCGCAAAAAGGAACTGCATACTGAAATCGAAATCCTTGTAGCTGATACTGGTTCCGAAAGATCCACTATACTTAGGAGTGGTAGTACCCATGTAAGAGATGGCATCCAATGTCGTTGGCTGATTAGTTACCTTCTCACCATTCTCGTTATACACCTGTGGCAATCCTTCTTCACTCAATCCAGCCCACTTATAGCCATAGATTGCATTATATTCGTTGCCGATAATAGGATAAGCCGAAGGGTAATCCAACTGAAGAATATAAACCGGCGCCTTTACATTTACATAAGTCACCTCATTCTTATTATAAGCATAAGTCATATTGGCTCTCCATGAGAAATCCCTGGTACGCAGAACCTCACCACTCAGGGAAATTTCTACACCACGATTGTACATCTCGCCATTGTTGATGGTATAGGTGCTGTAGCCCCAACCTTCAGTAGGTACACCCATGGAAGAAGCCAGGAGGTCGGTACCCTTCTTGTCGTAATACTCTACAGTACCATTGAGTCGGTTCTTAAAGAGCGAGAAATCGATACCTATATTAAAGGTATTGGTTTTCTCCCAGCTCAGCATCGGATTGGCACGCGACTGCACATATCCCTGTGTACCTCCCACATGCCCGTTATTATTATAGCTTGCCACCATATAAGGGGCAGAATTCTTAGATACGTTACCGGCAATACCATCAGAAACACGGAGTTTCAAATAATTGACCCAATCTGCGTGGAAGAACTTCTCCTTACTGATAATCCAACTGGCACCTACCGACCAGATAGGCTTGTTCTGAAACTTCGAACTGGTTCCCCAGAGATTAGAGCGGTCCCATCGTAAACTACCAGTCAAGCTATAACGGTCATCGTAAGTATAAGCAGCATTACCATATACTGAAACATAACGGTTTACATTTTCATAAGAAGCAGACAAATCAGTCGCGGTCATAGATTTATATCCCAGCACACCCGCTATACCTTTCAACAAACCAGCATTATTCACCATACTGGATGTTAACATCTGAGAATCATAGTTAAACAGTTTGTCTCGATGCAATTCCTGCTTGTTCTGGATGGTTTCCGTGCCCAGAATAGCAGTTACGCTGTGAACATCCTTGAAAGTCTGATCAAAACTCAACTGCTGACGGAAGTTATAAGCAGAGGTATATTGGTCTGAACGAACCAGGATATCCCCATAAGGAATCACATAATTGACAGAGCCATCACCATTATCGGTTGCATACCCGTTTACCACACCCCGAACCTGCGCAGAAGCTTTATCAGCCCAGTTTTCACCACGATATGAAGCTCGTTCGTACTGGAAGGAAGCAGCATACTTCAAACAGGGCAGAATCTGTACATTCAGACGGGCAAAAGTTCGTAAAGCCAACTCCTTGTTGGTGGTAATCTGACGATCCAGCTCTTCCAAAGGAGTGATATCCATATTATAAAGACCATACTTCTGATAGATAGCCAAAGTACTTGCATCATATCTCTCACTCATCGGCTTGGTATAACAAGAGCCATCAGCATTCACTAAATTATCGTATGGCAAAACAGAATATCCAGGAGAAAGGACATTGTAGTTCTGTGTCTGATCCTCACCCACCTTTAGGTAAGCACCTAAATCCAAAGAAAGCCATTTTGTGAAATGAGAAGTATTGGTAAGGTTGATACCTAAACTCTGATTATTGGAATACTTATCTTCAAGGGTATTATACTTATAAGTGACCGAAGCCTTGAAGAGATTATTCACCGAGTTGTTTACAATATTCATATTATACTGCTGATACAACGGATCGCGCTTAGCATACTTCTTCATCTGGTCATAGTAGTTATAACCTTTTCCAGCCAAATCAGTCAGTTTAGCATTCATTTCTGACTCAGAGATATTGCCTGCATAATAATTCAAGATATTGCAGATACCCGCGCTCGTATAGATTTTCTGATCCAACATATTCTGAGCGTATACCTTAGCTCCATTGCCTGCAAGATTCGGATTCTGCGCAGCCCACTCCTTCTCCAAGTCAATAACAAGAGAAGAATTGGCGAGATAATCTGTATAATAAGAATAAGGATGCCAGGTAAGAGAAGCATTGAAAGAGACATTGGTCTTACCCTTAGCTGCCGATTTCTTGGTAGTGATGACAATGACACCATTGGCAGCACGAGCACCATAGATGGAAGCAGCTGCAGCATCTTTAAGAACAGTAATACTCTCAATATCATCCATATTCAAATCAGGGATTTCCTCGGTAATATCACCAGTTCCATTGCCGGTCAACTTAGTTTTCTCTACTGGAAAGCCATCAATGACATAGAGAGGAGAAGCAGAGGCATTCATCGTGGTTACGCCACGAATCATGCCGTCATTATATCCGGCAACCTCGCCAGCCAGCACAGTAGAAAGATTACCCAACCTCTTGTCTTTCAGTTCATCAGCTGTTACCTTGGTAAAAGCACCGGTTGCACGCTCCTTAGAGATTGTCTGATAACCCGTTACAACCACTTCACCAAGTATGGTCTTATTTTCAGACATTACAATCTTCACATGATCCCTACCAGCCACCTTTACCTTCTGGTCATTCATACCGACATACGAAACCGTAACCTCATGACATCCTTTAGGAATATAAAACTCAAAATTACCATCCGTATTAGTCACGGTTCCAAAAGGACTGCCTGGCACTACAACAGAAGCGCCAATCATAGGTTCTCCATCCTCATCGGTAATTGTTCCTGAGAGGGGGCGGATGGCAGCTCCATTATCTGTAGCTTCAGCTGCAGTTTTATGTTGCGAAACCTTCTTGACGGTAATAAACTTACCACTTACAGAGTAAGTGAAAGGTTTACCATGTAAAATCTGCTTTACGGCAGTTGAGGCAGAAGCATTCTTCAGATGAACCGTTGTGGTATAGGGCTTTACGTCCTCTATCACAAAACTCACCTTATAATCCGACTTCTGCTGTACTTTTCTCAATGCAGAAGCCAAAGACTCATTAACGAGCGACATCGTGATGCCTCTCTTTGCATTCTGTGCTCCTACAGGTAATGCCATCCATAAAGTCAGGACAGCAAACATGAATACACATCTTACTTCTTTCATATTTCTCTCTTTTTCGTTAATACTATAATAAAAATACGTTTCTGACAGCGAATCGGTAACATCTACTTTCAAAAAATAATGAAAAAAGTTTGTTTTCTTACAAATAAAACTAAAACATCGGCATTTTCAGGAATTATAATTTCCCAGAAATGCCGATGTGACGATTCATCAAGATTTACTTAAATACCTTATTCTATATATATAGTATTTTCCTTAAAACTAACCTTTGCAACTCCCAGATTATTCAAGAGTCCTATAGCATCCTCTATACTGCCACTCTTATCTGCGGAGAAATCGAGATGCTTGGTTTTGACTGCAGGATTTCTAAATACCACCTTACTCTGATAATATGCTGCAAGATTATCCAAGATGTATTCCAAAGTCTGGTCGTGATAATAGAGCACACCATCTGCCCATGCGGTAGTTTCATCCGTATTTACATTAATTATCTGCCCAGAAACAGTCTCCTTTGCACTTAAGGAATATTGCTGTCCCGGATTCAATGTCACAGGTTTATGCTGACTGTTCTTTGCCAGGACTTCCACCTTTCCCTCAACCAAAGTCACTTTACAGTCACTACCCTGATAAGCCTTGATATTAAAAGAAGTACCCAAGTCCTTGGTCAAGACACCACCTGCATCCACCACAAAAGGACGCTTACTGTCGTGCCTTACCTTGAAGAATGCCTCTCCTTCAAGATGCACCATACGCTCTGCTCCCTTAAAGCAGTGGGGATAAGTAATCTTACTATTACTATTGAGCTTTACTTCAGTGCCATCAGCCAGTGTCAGAGTAATCATCTCACCATCTGCTGTCTGAAGCATTGTCATATCTTGTTCAGAAGATACATTTTGCGTTATCCGATTTCCGGTAGCTTCATCAATAGTCTGCCTGGAGTTCACCCACTGCCATACAAAAACTATCGCCAACATAGCAGCAGCGCCCATCAGAGCACTCATCAGCATTCTCATCATCGGATATTGATGTTTCACAGGCTCTTCGGCATCCGAATTTTCTTTGCCTACTATCTTCTCCAACTCCTTGTCAAGGTTTGGCAGAGGATATGTTTTGCGTATCATAGCCTGTTCTATGGCAACCAAGTCTTGGATGTCATTCTGTAAACTCTCATCATTAAAAATATCTGTTTGTTTCATCATATTTCTATTTCTTTACTAAAAATAATACGTTTTACCTACCAAAATGGTAACATCCCCAATTGAGATTCTTTTGATTATTTTCAAGTTTTTATTTGATGATAATGTTCTCTTAACAGTTTCAAGGCCTTTATGATATGGCGCTTGACCGTTTCCTGACAGACATTCATATCATCTGCCACTTCCCGATATTTCTTATGGTTAAGATAACATTCTTCCAAAACATGACGAGTAGTATCCGGTAACAAATCCAACATTTCTTCTACTTGCCGCTGACGTTCTTTCTGGATATCATTATCTTCATAGCATTGATCTACTGCATGAAGATAGTAATCGGCATATTGTGCATGAACAGCTGTATGCCGAAGATAGTCTAAACACTTATTTTTCACGGTTTTAAGCAAGAAGGCTGGCAAGGTTTGCATGTCATAGGAGTCGAAATTCTCCCATACGTGAGCAAAAACGCCACTCACGATATCTCGGCTTGCCTCCTCATCTTTCAGGAGTTGCAGCGCATAATAATATAATCGACCATAATATGATTTGAAAAAATGCCCAAAAACTTCCCGCTTATTCATCTATACCTAATTCTATGTTGATTACTAGAAACAATATGCCATATATGGCGCATGATACACCATATATGGCTTTGAATATTCTTATTATTAGTCTTCCAACTGGAACAGAGGATCATCTGGAGTCAGCATGGTTGGCTTCTGATCGAATTCCTTCAAGAGCTGCTCAGAAGCATACTTCTTGTTTACTACCAGGCGGAACATGTACTCGTTGAACCAATCGTTGGTCATGATGAAGCAACCGGCAAAACCATTGTCGGCACCCCAACTGTTCTCCACCTTCCACTTTACAGGCTTGCCATTGGCATCGAGATCTACAGCTGTCAGCGTCATGGCATGAGTAGAACCGCTATCGAAAGTAGCGATGCGGTCAGCCTTGTTCATTGGGAATGAGGTATTGAAGAGGCTTCCATAGTCGAAGTTGTCGAGTGCCAGATAGCCGCGCTTTCTATCAAGCTGCTTGCCCACATCATAGCTTGAATACATCTTATGACCGTCCTTCAGAGAGGCGATGGCGAGCTGGGCAATCTCCTCCATAGGCAGGTTCAGATACTTCCAGTTATGACCATCATAAGTATGACGGTCGTACTCTACCTCGTATGTCTTGTGGTAAGGACGGCGTGGGTCGTTCATCACCATCAGGAAGGTACCGTTCAGGTCCTTGCCCACCGTCTCCTCATAGAAACTCTTAGGAGTATACTTCTTCGCCTCGCCAACCTGCTTGCCGTCTTTGTCGCGGAAAGCATAGGTAAATTCCTTTACCGGTTCGCTGAGAGTAAGACTCAGCATGTGATAAACCTGACCGAGCATCTCGTTCTTGCGAGCCTGGATAGCTGCCGACTTCTTACCCTGAGCCACCATCTTGCGGAGTTCCAGACCATACTCGCGGAGCTTGCTGCTTACGAGACGGCTCATCTTGGAAGTATTGTTGCTTGAGTAAGTCTCAGGCTGGGCACTCATAGGTACGAGACCATACTTGCTTGCCAAATCGGCAACACCACAGAAAGTACCACCATCATTGAGCGGATTCTTGAAGAAGAACTGCACCTGAGGATCCTCGATGCTCTTCTTGCCAAGGTCGATAACACCCTGAAGCATCAGGTTAGCCTTCTCCAGCTGGTCATAGAAGAAGAGATAATCCTGAGAATACTCCACCACTCTACCCTGCTTGTCGTTGATAGCAAAGTTGGAACGGAGCACATTGAAACCGCTGAACATCCAGCAACGGCCCGAACTCTTCTGGTTGTGAATGCTCTGCGAAGGAGTCTCGATACTGAAATGAGTATCAACAGGGGCCTCGTTGGCATGATTCTTCACAAGGTCATCAATGTTGTTGTTGGCAATCGCATTGAAGAGTGCCTTGTTGGCTACACCTGCCTGCTGGTTTTTCTCCATCTGCTGGAGAGCAGACTGACTGATGCCGCCACCCTTGGTCTGCGCCATCAGAGACATGGAAGCCATCATCATGGCTCCCAAAAGTAATACATTTTTTCTCATCACGATAAAGGTATTTATTTGCTTATTGTTATATAACTAATTCCGGATTTCATTCCTTTTTCAGAAATTTCCTTTGCAAAAATACAAAGAATAATCGGAAAAAGCGAAAATATTGCCTCAAAAGTGCTTTATATAGGAAAAAAGCATTATCTTTGCACAAGATTTTCACGAAGAAAACATGGACAAGAACAAGTTTAGTCTATTAAATAGTATAAAATACCCGGAAGATTTGAGACGGCTGAGCATTGACCAGCTGCCACAAGTCTGCAAAGAGTTAAGAGAAGACATTATCGACGAGGTTGCCGTCAACCCCGGTCATTTTGCCTCCTCTCTTGGCGTGGTGGAAATAACCGTAGCCCTACATTATATCTACAACACCCCATACGACCGTATTGTATGGGATGTGGGACACCAGGCCTACGGACATAAGATATTAACAGGACGCCGCGAAAACTTCTGCACCAACCGCAAGTTGCACGGCATCCGTCCATTCCCTACACCTTTAGAAAGCGAATATGATACCTTCGCCTGCGGACATGCGAGCAATTCCATCTCCGCAGCACTCGGTATGGCCGTTGCCGCACGCGAAAACGGAGATACCGACAGGCATGTGGTAGCCGTCATTGGCGATGGAGCCATGAGCGGCGGACTGGCTTTCGAGGGACTGAACAACGTATCAAGTACACCTAACGACATGCTCATCATCCTGAACGACAACGATATGAGCATCGACCGGGCAGTGGGAGGTATGGAGAAATATCTCCTGAACCTCGATACCAACGAGACCTACAACCGCCTCCGTTTCAAGGCATCGCAGTGGCTGCACTCCAAAGGCTATCTCAACGATGACCGCAAGAAGGGAATCCTGCGTCTGAACAATGCACTGAAGTCGGCACTGAGTCATCAGCAGAACATCTTCGAGGGAATGAATATCCGCTACTTCGGACCTTTCGACGGTCATGACGTGAAAGAAGTGGCGAGAGTGCTCAAACAGCTCAAGAACATGAAGGGTCCTAAGCTGCTGCACCTGCATACCACCAAGGGAAAGGGTTACGAACCTGCCGAGAAGAGTGCTACCATCTGGCACGCACCAGGCAAATTCGATCCGGAAACAGGTGAGAGAATCATTGCCGATACCAGCAACCAGCCTCCGAAATATCAGGATGTTTTCGGTGAGACGCTGTTGGAACTGGCTCAGAAGAACACGAAGATTGTAGGTGTGACGCCAGCCATGCCTACAGGATGCTCCATGAACATCATGATGAAGGCGATGCCAAACCGTACCTTCGATGTAGGTATTGCCGAGGGGCATGCCGTCACCTTCTCAGGAGGTATGGCGAAAGACGGTCTCATCCCATTCTGCAATATCTACAGTTCGTTTGCACAGCGTGCCTACGATAACATCATCCACGACATGGCACTGCTCAACCTGCCGGTTATCATGTGTCTTGACCGTGCCGGACTGGTAGGTGAAGACGGACCTACCCATCATGGTGCCTTCGATATGGCGGCTCTCCGTCCGATTCCGCATCTCACCATCGCATCTCCGATGAACGAACATGAGTTGCGCAACCTGATGTATTCAGCCCAGTTGCCAGGTCATGGCAGCTATGTTATCCGTTATCCGAGAGGCAAGGGTGTGCTCGTAGACTGGCGCAACCCGATGGAGGAAATCAAGACCGGTACCGGCAGAAAGCTGAAAGACGGCACCGATGTAGCCGTTCTTACCATCGGTCCTATCGGAAACGATGCCGCTCAGGCTATCGCTGAGGTAGAAGCCGAAACCGGAATGAGCATCGCCCACTACGATATGCGATTCCTCAAGCCACTCGATGAAGACATTCTGAAAGAGGTGGGCGAAAAGTTCAGCCGCATCATCACCATCGAAGACGGCGTTCGTATGGGCGGTATGGGCTCAGCCGTACTGGAATGGATGAACGACCATGACTATCAGCCAAAGATGACCCGAATGGGATTGCCAGATGAGTTTGTGGAACACGGAACCGTGGCACAGCTCAGGGAAATCGTGCATCTCGATAAAGAATCAATCAAAGAAGCAATTAAGAAATGAAAATAATCATAGCTGGCGCATATGCCATAGGTACTCATCTGGCGAGACTCCTGTCACGCAGCAATGAAGAGATTACGCTCATCGATGAAAGCGAAGAACGCCTGGCAAGCATTGGCTCCGACTGCGACCTGCTCACCATGCTGGGCAAGCCTACCAGTCTTCACATCTTACGCGATGCGGGGGTTGCAGATGCCGACCTCTTCATTGCCGTTACTCCGGTAGAAAGTACCAACATCACAGCTAGCATCCTTGCCAAGAACCTGGGTGCCAAAAGAACGGTGGCCCGTGTGGATAATCCGGAATATATGGATCAGCAGGCTCAGGAATTCTTCAAAGAATTAGGTATCAGCAAACTGATTTATCCGGAGATGCTCGCAGCCGTAGATATCAATAACGGACTGAAAATGAGTTGGGTACGCCAACGCTGGGATGTACACGACGGCGCACTCGTCATGCTCGGCATCAAACTGCGCGAAGGATGCGAGATACTGAACGAACCGCTCAAGAACATCAGCGGTCCTAACGACCCATACCACGTGGTAGCCATCAAGCGAGGCAGCGATACCATCATCCCTGGCGGTAACGACGAGCTGAAACTCTACGACCTCGCCTACTTCATGACCACACGCAACTATATCCCATATATCCGCAAGATTGTAGGCAAGGAGCACTATGTGGATGTGAAGAATGTGATGATTATGGGTGGCGGACGCACAGCCGTAAGAGCCGTGAAGAAGATGCCGGAATATATGGAATGCAAGATTATCGAGATGAGCGAGGAGCGCTGCGAATATCTCAACGATATTCTCGATGAGAACAAGACGCTCATCATTCATGGTGACGGACGCGACATTCCGCTGCTCGTAGAAGAAGGTATCCGCAGTACTCAGGCCTTCGTGGCACTGACCGGTAACGCCGAAACCAATATCCTGGCCTGTCTTACCGCCAAGAGAATGGGTGTGCGCAAGACGGTGGCTGCCGTAGAAAACGTAGACTACGTGAGCATGGCAGAGAGTCTGGATATCGGTACCATCATCAACAAGAAGATGATTGCCGCCAGCTACATCTACCAGATGATGCTCGATGCCGACGTGATGAACGTGAGATTCCTGATGAGCGCTAACGCCGATGTGGCTGAGTTTATAGCCAAAGAAGGTTCGAAGGTAACCAAGAAACCGGTGAAGGAACTCGGCATGCCTATCGGTGTAACCATCGGTGGACTGGTTCGCGGTGAAGAAGGAATGCTCGTTTCAGGTAATACACAGATAGAACCGGGCGACTCGGTGATGGTTTTCTGCCACAACATCAACATGAAGAAAATTGAGAAATACTTCATCTAAGCGTGAAGGAGATAGAGACATACTTCATATATGATAAACAGAAAATTAATATATAAGGTTTTAGGGCAACTGCTTTTCATAGAAGCATTCCTGCTCTTCGTCAGTCTGCTGGTAGCTTTCTATTACCAGCAGGACGACATCTTTGCTTTCATTGTGGCAACACTTACCACCATCGGAGGCGGACTGGTGCTGAAATGGCGAGGACACGGAGCAGATAACTCAATGTCGCGCCGTGATGCCTATCTCGTGGTAACGCTCTCATGGATTGTATTCAGTTTCTTCGGAACCCTCCCCTTCATGATAAGTGGATACATCAACAACTTTACCGATGCCTACTTTGAAACCATGTCGGGATTTACGACAACGGGAGCTACAATATTAGACGATGTAGAATGCTTCCCCCACGGACTGCTCTTCTGGCGTTCGCTCACCCAATGGATAGGCGGTCTGGGAATCGTGTTCTTCACCATCGCCCTGCTGCCATCGCTTGTAGGAGGACAGACCAAGGTGTTTGCTGCCGAGGCTACAGGACCTATCAAAACGAAACTGCATCCCCGGCTTTCCACTTCGGCTAAATGGATATGGAGTATCTATCTGATGCTCACCATTGCCTGCATCGCATCCTACTATGTGGCAGGAATGAATCTCTTCGACAGTTTCAACTATGCGATGACCACTACGGCTACAGGAGGTTTCTCTACTCATAACAGTAGTACCTCGTTTTTCCATTCGCCAGCGCTGGAATACATCTGTGCCTTCTTCTGCTTCCTGTCGGGTGTTAACTTCACCCTGCTCTATGCAGCCGTCATCAAGTTCAAGATCAAGGATCTGTTCAAGAATTCAGAGTTTAAGTTCTATATGCTCCTCGTTACAGCCTTCACGGCTTTCATCATGGTAGAGCTGATAGCGATGCGCAACTACGATGTGGAACATGCCTTCCGCAGCGCCATCTTTCAGGTGGTATCATTCATCACCACCACGGGATTATTTAACGACGATGCTGCTGTGTGGCCTCACGTTACCTGGGTGGTATTGGCAGCCTGCATGTTCTTCGGAGCCTGCTCGGGCAGTACGAGTGGAGGTTTGAAATGTATCCGTGGCGTGATGTTGGTAAGAATGGTGAAGAATGAATTCCGCCAGATTCTGCATCCTAACGCCGTGCTGCCATTGAAGATTGATGGTGTGAACGTACCGATGCAGAAGCGTGTTACGCTGCTTGCCTTCCTCACCACTTATCTCATCATCTGTCTGGTGATATCGTTCACGATGATAGCCATGGGCATCGACAATACCAATGCCATCACCATCACCCTGAGTTGTGTGGGTAATGTGGGACCTACGCTGGGTACGGAAATCGGACCAACCATGTCGTGGAGCGAACTGCCGGATGTGGCAAAATGGTTCTGCTCGCTGATGATGCTCATCGGCCGTCTGGAGATATTCAGTGTGCTGGTTATCTTAACGCCAGCATTCTGGAGAGAGAACTAACATACCCAGAGGGGGAGTTAGAAAATAAAAGAGAAGTTGATATTTGAAGTAAGAAATACGCTTACTAGACTAAGTATATTTCGCCCAAAAAGCGTTATATATAATAAGGTATAGGTTCAGCAAGAGCCTTACCGGAGAGTAAGAAACCGTACTGAAGAGTACATTTATAAACTAAATATAGGTAAAAATGAAACCATTAAAATTTCAACCGCTATTAAAATCCACCATCTGGGGTGGCAGTAAGATTATCACTTTCAAGCATCTCGACGTAAAGCAAGAGAATGTGGGAGAAAGCTGGGAAATCTCTGGAGTACCAGGAAATGAAAGCATCGTAGCCGATGGCGAGATGCAGGGCAAGAGCCTCAACGAGGTTGCTGCAGAACGGAAGGGAAGCTTCCTCGGAGAAGAGAACTACAAGCGTTTCGGCAATGAGTTTCCACTGCTCATCAAGTTTATCGATGCCAACCGCGACCTCTCTATCCAGGTGCATCCTAATGATGAAATTGCCAAGAAGCAAGGTAAGGAACGCGGCAAGACCGAGATGTGGTATGCGCTGCCATGCGAGCCGGATGCCAAACTCTACAACGGCTTGAAGATGCAGATTACTCCTGAGCAGTACAAGGAGATGGTAGAGAACGATACCATCACCGATGCCCTGGCTCAGTATAACGTGAAGGAGGACGACTGCTTCTTTATCCCAGCCGGCAGAATTCACGCCATCGGAACAGGCTGTTTCGTTGTCGAGATTCAGCAGACCAGCGATGTTACCTATCGCATCTACGACTTCAAACGCAAGGACAAGGATGGCAACTATCGTCAGCTCCACACCAAGGAGGCTGCTGAGTGCATCGACTACACCGTATTGCCAGACTATCGCCAGCACTACACTCCTGCCAAGAATCAGGGTGTAAGCATGGTGCAGTGCCCTTACTTCACCACAGCCGTTTATGATCTCGATGAGCCAATGACGCTGGATTATTCAGAATTGGACAGCTTCGTGATTCTGATTGGCTTGAAGGGTGAGTCTAAGATTACCGACAACGAGGGTAACGAGATTACTCTGCAGGGCGGCGAAAGCATCGTTGTTCCTGCCAGCACCAAGACATTGAAGATAGAAGGAACCTTGAAGTTCCTGGAGACATACGTATAAGAATACTGCCACAAACGTATCAAGCTTTTAAAGCATACGTATCAAGTATTCTAAACAAGTATAAGAAGTCGGTCGAAGAACTAACATATGTCGTTGACTATATTGCCTTCTTCAGCCGCACAACACCTGTTGGACAGTTAAAATCATTCTATTCTAGAAAATTTAACTTAAAGCAAATAAGGGGAAATCTATCTATCACAGTCTTAGAAGATAAGATTAAGTATCATAATGCAAAAAAGATGGAAAGAAAGAAAGATATTGAACTCCTATTTAGGCAACATTACCGTCCGCTATGCCTTTTTGCACTCCACCTTATAAATGATGTGGCAAGTGCAGAAGACATTGTCATGGATTGTTACCTAAAACTTTGGACAAAATGGAAAGAAGAGGAAATTAAAAATCCAAAAAGTTATTTATATATAGCTGTACGCAATGCTTGCTACGACCACAACCAGGCAATTAACAACAATACAAATGTGTCTATAGAAAATGAAGCGAAAGCCATAGAGCATCTGCTGTCAGACAATTTATTGCTTGCAGAAGAGCAAGCCTGTATTGAAGCCAAAGTATGGACAGCCCTCGACTCCTTACCTCCCAAATGCCGTGAAATCTTCCTCATGAGCAAGAGAGATGGCATGTCTTACATTGAAATAGCAACAGAATTACAACTCTCCGTCAAGACTGTCGAGGCACAAATAACCAAAGCATACAAACGCTTGCGAAAATACGCACAAAGATTTTATCATTTCCTGCTTAGTTTTTTCTAAATGCAATAAGGGTATTCTTAAAAATGCAGTCTTAGAGATAGACATTCCAATAGAAAAGATATGAAACAGATAGAAAACGAACATATAGACTTTGTGGTGAAATATTATCAAGAAGGCAAGTTGGACACCAAGCAAGCCATTGAGCATTTTCATCACTTAACCCAAGCACCAGTCAAGCGTTTGCATCTCAACAAGCGCATCATGTCTATGGCCGCTACACTCGCCATATTCATCGCTCTGTCTCTTACCTTATTATATATAAGAGGCAACAAAGCCCAAGAAACGACTGTAGCATCCACCAACTTGCCCATTACATGCCTACTGAAGGACGGTAGCAAAATCATCCTGGCACCACACTCTACCCTCATTTACAACGAGGATGAGCTAAAAGAAGGAAATCGCCAACTCACCTTGCAAGGAAAAGCATATTTCCTAGTACATCATGACAAGCTCCATCCCTGCATTATCCATACCCAACTGGGAAATGTAAAAATCCTTGGTACGATTTTCCAAATTGATGTCAAGCAAGAAGCAACAGAAGTTTACGTAGAAAACGGAAAAGTTTGCTTTTACAACAGCAAGCCTAGCCTCGGTCTAATCCTGACCAAGGGAAAGGGAGGAAAGCTAACCAAGAATAGCGAAAAGCCATCGGCTTACGAAGCATCAGCCAACTCTACTTCATGGGCAACCGGAGTATTCCACTTCAACCATACTCCCGTAAAAGAAGCTTTGAGAGAGATGTCTGAATACTGCAATGAGACACTCTCTACAGAAGCCAATGATAAATATCTTTCAGGAGATATTGAGATACGAAATGCAGAGGATGCAAAGGACATTGTGGAAAGAATTCTCGGCATCCAAATCGATATAGAGAGCAAGAATCATTAATGATAAAATAAAAGTAACAATAACAATGTTTGCAAGACTCATATTTCTAGCCATCGTCTTGATCGTATATGCTCCAGTATATAGTCAAGACACATCTATCGGACAAAGAATAAAAGAACTGAAAAAGACGCAGAAACTACATGTTGTCTTCGACAGCAAACTGAATCTAAAAGCTCCTGCCAATAGCGTGAAATGGGAGCAGAAGGGCAACAACATCTTTCTAATCCCAAAGGAAAAAGATACGCCAAAGGAAAAGACAAACTTACCAACTGGTAAAAAGAAAAAGCAAAAAAACAAGCACACCATCAGTGGTTATGTAAAAGATGAAAATGAAGAGCCACTCATTAATGCCACCATTTTCGATGAAAACACCCAAATGGCGACAATGACCAATGAGCACGGATTCTTTTCGCTTACCCTGCCAGAAGGAAAGCACCATATTGAGGTGAGTTTTCTAGGATTGAGCAAAGTACACAAGAATTTGAACCTCATCAGCGATTTAAAGCTTCAATTCCACATGTATGAAGACAACACGCTAGACGAAGTGGTAGTCTGTGCCGACCTGAACTCCCCTCTCCTCAATACCCAAATGGGCAAAAGAACCTTTACACACGACGATTTGTACAAGGGGTTCTCATTTATGAGTTCCCCGGATGTCATCAAACTGTTGCAGCAAGTTTCGGGCACAGCCCCAGGCATAGAGCTTGCATCGGGTCTATATGTTCATGGCGGCAATGGAGACGAGAATCTGTTTTTGCTCGATGACTCTCCGTTATACCAAATCAATCATTCCATGGGCTTATTTTCTTCCTTCAATACAGACGTGGTAAAAAACGTAGACTTCTATAAGGGTGGATTTCCTGCCAGATTCAATGGCCGCCTATCTTCCATCACAGACGTAAGAACCATAGACGGAAATCCGAAGAAGATACATGGCTCGCTGTCCATAGGAGTATTAGATGGAAAAATCAATATCGAAGGTCCTCTTGTTAAAGACAAGACAACATTTGCCTTTGGTATTCGTAGGTCTTGGTTCGACTTTGCGACACGTCCTGTCTTCGCCATCATCAACCACAATAAGCGCAACAAGTTCACGATGAACTACTTGTTCTATGACCTCAACGCCAAGGTTACCCACCATCTGTCAGATAACGACAAACTCTATATAAGTTTATACTCCGGACTGGATAAATACAACACTTGCGACAAGGCGAAATACGACGAAGATTTTTCCGAAACCGACAACGACTTCAAATGGGGCAACATAAACATCGCCTTGGGATGGAACAAGCAAATCAGCCCCAAGCAATACTTCAACCTTATAGGCACATTCACCCATAATCATACCCTGCAAGAATATACAGACAAAGAAGAAACCGAAATTTCAAAATCTGTGGCAGAATACACGAGTATGATGAAACAAAACAGCCAATCAAGCATATACGATCTAAGTATCAAAGCTGACTGGGAATATCATCCAAATACACGCCACAAACTCAATATAGGTGGAAACTATACCACCCATAATTTTGTGACCAAGACACACCAAACCTTAGCCTACAAAAACTATCTGGAAGAAACTGGTGACACCATGGTGGTAAGAGGCAAGAGTACTCGAAACTCTCATGAAGTAATGATGTTTGCAGAAGACGAATGGCACATCAACCCAAAATGGAATGGCAACATCGGACTCAACATATCGAGTTTCTTTGTCGATGGAAAGAGCTATCTTCGGGCAGACCCAAGACTTGCCTTCAAATACCAAGTGAACAACGGTCTGTCACTCAAGATGTCATACACCAAGATGTCACAATATGTACATCGCATCACTAGCACCTATCTGGACATGCCTACCGATTACTGGGTTCCCACGACTAAGCACATTCTGCCAGCTTACTCAACCCAGATTGCATTCGGCGCATACTCCCAGTTTAGCCCTAAATGGCTTGTTAGCATAGAGAGCTTTTATAAGAAATTAAGTCATCTCTTACTGTACCAAAGCTACATGGGCTTAATGCCACCAGCCACCCGATGGGAACAAGATGTGTTGAGCGGAAAGGGAAAGGCCTACGGCATAGAAATAGATGCCCAGTATAAGAGCAAGAATATTTCATGGGCTGGAGCCTATACCCTGTCGTGGTCTAAACGCCTTTTCGAAGGAATAGCCGACTACTGGTTCAGAGACAAGTTTGACAACAGACACAAGATAAGCTTATCTTTCTTTTACAAGATTAACAAAAAGATAGACTTAAATGCCAATTGGCTATACCATTCCGGCAACAGGATTTCGCTTCCTGCAAGCACCATCGTCTTGCCCAACATGCCTGGCTCTCCTCCGTCGTACGATACCACCTATCGCTTCACATCACCCAACAATGCGGCATTGCCAGCATATCATCGGCTAGACCTGGGGGCAAACTTCCATCACAAGAACGCCAAGGGAAGAGAAAGAATATGGAATGTAAGCATCTACAATGCATATTGCCATCTCAACACGATGTATGTGGATGTAAGGCAAGACAATAAAGGAAAATTCCGTGCCTCCTGCAAAGGATACATTCCAATCATCCCATCGGTAAGTTACACATGGAAATTCTAACAACATCACACAAAGAGAAAATGAGAAATATCATTCAAATCGTTTTTGTTTACATCTTGGCTTGGGCACTCAGCTCATGCCAAGACCATTTCGACATCAACCAACTGGAAGGCAAGCAGCAACTGCTCGTATATTGCTTTCCATCAGATATCGACTCCACCGACATACAGGTATCCGCCACTATGCCATTCTCCAACATCTATGAAATGCCCAAGGGCATCAACATCCATTGCTACGTAAACGGCAAGGAAGAAACAACCCGCTACCTCCGGAACGACGATTCCGACGAATGGAACAAATTCATCTATCGTCTTTCCGTCATCCCAAAGGAAGGAGACGAAATCAAAATTGTAGTGGAAACCGAAAACCTTGGCTCTGCATCTTGTTCCACAACAATTCCTTCCTCTCCCACCATCGACTCCATTTCGGCAAGACCCATCCAAATAGATGGAGACAAATACCAACAAATCTGTATAAACATGAAGAATTTCAAAAGAGAAAAAAGCTATTATGCAGTAAAAGTTTATGGAAGTTGGGACAAAAAGAACTGGGGATTATGTGATATCAATACCTATTCGGAGCCTCTTCTCAACAATTACATCATGGGGATTCCTGCCTTCAATGAAGACAGAAACTTTTATGATGGATTCTATATCTTCGAAAACTCCAGTATTCTGAACGACTCTGCCTACACGCTTCACCTCAACATAGAGGAGAATAGAGGTTACTATAAGGTGCTGCTCTATCACATCAGCGAGCCGATGTATGCATTTTTCAAGACCATCAATGACCAAACCAACAATGAGTTTGGCAAGTATGGTCTGTCATTCATCCACCCAACCTACTCTAACATCAAAAATGGTTGTGGTGTAATGGCAGGATATACCATCGATGCAAAAATACACGAGATAAAAGAAAATTATGAAGAATAGAGTAAGGGGATTTGTGGAATTAATAGTCTTATCTATGAATATAAACAAAATTAATAACGTTTTAAAGACATGTATAACATGAAAAAGTTCAAATTTCTAATCTTGATGCTATGCTCTATCATGAGTTTTGCATCTTGCTCAGACTCTGATGAGTACAGTGCAGAGCAAAAAACAAAAGAATCAAGTCAGGACTTGATTGAAAAAGTTGCCATCAACTTTGCCAAAAATGTAAACAACAATGATGATACAAGAAGCACAAACAATGCTAACATTGCTATTGCTCAAAAAGATTCGTTAATTCTGAATGGCTTAACTAGAGGCGCAGATGGAGAAGCAACGAAAATCTATGCGGTATCTATGACTGGTAACAACGGAAGTATCATAATTGCTCAACAAGGAGATGACGTTCGTCCTTTGGTTTACTTTCCTAATGAGCAATCAATAGACTTGAATAAGCTCTACAACGACAATTACGACGAAAGCGATATTTCATATCTCGCCCAAGGAGTTACCTATAACTACACTGAGGATGGCATATTAATACCTTCCGACAAGGCTAGCAATGCAAAGATTGTCGAGCGTTTGGAGCCTAAATGCAAGGTATATTGGAACCAGAGAAGTCCATATAATAAATATTGTTTCACCTCAAAAAACGAGCAAGCTTTGGCTGGTTGTGTTGCTATAGCCGGTGCTCAAGCTTTAACCGTATTAAGACCATCTGTTCCGGAAATTACTTCATGGGATGAAGTGATAAAAGAATATCCAACAACTAAAGCGCAAGATGAGATTGCTAAATTAGTTTCTAGAATTGGAAAGGATGCTGGGATGAAATATGGCACAGGAAGTTCTGGAACTAGTACATCAAAGTTATCTCCTATTTTTGCTAAATATGGAATTAAAGACTATGATGCAGGTCGAGCTGTCGATGTTTTAAAAACCATGCATGGAGTTATTGTTGTTTCCGGCTATAGAGCTCGTCATGGTTGGGGCCCTACTAAGCATTATGTGGACGGTCATGCTTTATTGGCAGATGGATACATACGCTTTTCAGGAGACAAATACTACTATTTTCATGTAAACTATGGTTGGGGGGAAGGATATAAGGACCAAAAAGTTGCCTATTTATTAACATCAAATAAAAACTGGGACAAAGAGCATGCCAATGACATTTATGGCATGTGCTTCCCTAAAGAAATAAAATATTACACTTATGCTTATGAAAGAGAAAAGAATTGGTAACTGTTTTGCATTTTACAGTCTTTTATTAACAACTTTATTCTGCATCATTGTAATCTTTGCAACTAGTTGCAAAGATGATGACATGGGATTGAAAAGTCCATGTATGAACCATAGTGACAACAATTATTATTTATCAAATTTGCCTGAAAAGATTGATTCTTTGTACGAAATACACGAACAGCCTTATCACTTATGGAGGCTTGGAATCTACAGCAAAGAGACCAATGAAAGTATTGGAGACGTTTCTTTCTCTAACAAAAATGAGACTGAAATCCTAGATGATAAAGGAAACAAATTAGGGGAAGTGAAATATGGGAAAAACGATGTGATAGAAATAAACATAAACAATTTCTGTACACTCAAGAGAAAACTTGACTCACAAAAAGGAAAGATGTATATCATCACTCCTACTCAAAACAAGAGACAGGATATTTATATAAGTCTTATTGTATATCATGACAAAGGACAGCCTACTACAGTAAATATTTATTAAATGGGGAGGTAAAGGTAAAAAACAAAAGGGTAAAAAGAGCCTGGCGGAATGTCATCTGCCTATTTTCTTTTTACCCTTTTACCTTTTTACTTTTCTAAAAATCTTTCCACATCCGCCTGAATCTTCTGGAATTCCGGAGAGAACTGGTAGAAGGTGTTCTTCTTCATCATCATTTTCACCTTGCCCAGACTATTCTCATAGCATGCCATCTCGGTACGTGCCTGCTCGGAATGAACTGCCCTATCACGGATTTCATTCTCCCTGACATTGCGCAGCGTATCGCAGACGCTCTGCACCAAAGGGCAAACCACCAGGTCGAAAAGATGATGACCCTGTATATATAAATAGGTGTTATGCTCGTTTACTCCCAGATTATTCAGATACTGGATCATATCCGGCAGCTCATCCTTGAACGTCTTGAAGCGACGCTCCAGCTGGAAAAGCTTCGCCCTCACCTTCTTGGCAAGATAATTAATAGCCTGCTGCGGGTCCTGGATTCTGACCGATGGCAATACGATGACCTTGTCGAACTCTGCCATATCAAAATGCATCGACATCTTGCGATGACGGATATAAAAGAGAAGATGCCACACGAAGAGCGGCCATATCGTACGGGAATACGCCTCCATGAATCTTTCGAAATCGAAGATATGGGTATCGTTCAACGTCACCATCACGCAGGTTTCGTGCAATCCCTTGGAGTAACACTGGAAATTCTCAATGGCATAAGCGTAGGTATGGAAGATATAGGGATTCTCCAGCATCTGCTGCGAGGCTTCGGTAGAACCCTGCCTCAGGAAATCATAGTCGGCATCCACGCAGGCTATCATATCCCTTCCCACCCCCTTGAGCATATTCACGATAGCCGCCTTCTTGCCACGGTCGAGATGGTTGTTGCGGGTAGGAAGCAGGATTTCGAAATAGCGCGTCTCATCCTCATACTTTCCCAATACCGAACGCCAGAAGAAGACATCATCGTAGCTCTCGACGTAAGCCACGATCTTGCGCCGAGCCTTCTTCGAAGTCATCTTGTTGGCGGCCTCGAAGTAGAGGGAATTGATATTATCGGTTAAACGTTTAGCCATAATACTTTTAATTAATAATTAATAATTTATAATGTACAATGACCCATTCTACCATTATACATTGTACATTATTAATTGTACATTATTAATTACGAGATCGTGATATCGTTCACATCCGTCACCCTGTCTGTCCATCCGTCCATGACCACAGCAGGACTGTGGGTGGTCATGATGATCTGGATGTTCGGATTGAGTTTTAGCACCAGACCGATGAGCTTCTTCTGCCATTCGAAGTGAAGGCTGATTTCCGGCTCATCCATAAAGAGGACATAAGATTGGTTGTCCTCCACCAGCACGGTAAGGAGGATAGCGAGAATCTGCTTCTCACCAGCCGAGAGCTGATAAGGCGAGAGCTGCTCACCTATCTGGTTGAAGCGGATTTCGTTGGCAGTACGAATGATGGTCTTGCCGGTATCCTTGAAAAGATTATCTACCATATCCTGGAACAACTTCTTCGGTTCGCTCAGCTGCTGAGCCTTGAAGGCAGCATCCGGTTCGCCGCTCTGAAGCACGGCGATGATGCGGTTGCCGATGTTCACCTGGTAATCCAGATACTTGCGCTGCAACTGGAAGAGTTGCCAGTCGAGTTCGGTAACCAGGGTAAGGTCTATCTTGTTGATCATCTCGGCATTCATCAATGGTCTATCTACCGAGCGGATTACATCATATCTAATCCACTTTGCCTCCTCCGGCTCCACCTTCAGATGCACACCTTTGATCATGTGACTAGGGAATTCACCGCCAGCCGCCAGACCCTTTACCACCTTATTTAATATAGTACTCTTGCCCACGCCGTTTACACCACTCAGGATATTGACACGGCGGTCGAGGTTCCAAAGAATATGTTTGGTACCGCTCCAGAGAGATTCAATCTCTATCTGTTTGATATAATCAGCATATTTCTGCATAAGAATAATCTCCTATCTTTAATGGTCAAGAACGGAAAAAGACTATTGTCTTAACTTCTTAACTCCTTTAAGTTTCAAAAAATATACCGCAAATATAGCAAAATTCCTCGAATTTTTGTACCTTTGCACCCGATTTTATTCAAAAATAGGAAGATTTAAATAGAAATAAGGAAAAAATGGATAACAAACGACCTCTTATCGCCCACCTGTGCCTCTTCTGTTCCGGCGCATTCTGGGGACTGATGGCTCCCGTAGGCAAGGATGCCATGCTTCACGGCATCGACGGCATCGACCTGGTGAGCTTCCGTGTATTGGGTGGTGCCATTCTCTTCTGGCTCACCTCGCTCTTCACCAAGAAAGAGCATGTTCCAGTAAAAGACATCTTCAAGTTTGCTGCAGCGGGCCTCTTCGCCCTCGTGTTCAACCAGTGTTCTTACACCATCGGTCTGAACATGACCTCGCCTAGCAATTCCAGCATCATGACCACCTCGATGCCTATCTTTGCCATGATTCTCTCCTTCCTGATATTGAAGGAGCCTATCACCTGGAAGAAGGCGCTCGGCGTACTGATGGGATGCGCTGGTGCCGTCATCATCATCATGACAAGTGCCACGGCTGGCAATGCCAAGGTGGGAAACATCTGGGGCGACCTGCTCTGTATGTCGGCTCAGCTTTCCTTCGCCCTCTACCTGTCGCTCTTCAAGAACCTGCTGTCCAAGTATTCACTCTTCACCATCAACAAGTGGATGTTCCTCTGGGCAACGGTCTTGATATGGCCTTTCACCATCAGTCATGTGATGAGCATCGACTTTGCCCATGTTCCGATGAGCACCTGGTGGGAAACGGGCTACGTGGTTCTCTTCGGCACGTATCTGGGCTACATCTGCATGATGATTGGTCAGAAGACGTTGCGCCCTACCGTGGTGAGTGTATATAATTATGTGCAGCCGCTGGTATCCGTCACCGTGAGTGTCATCGTGGGTCTCGCCGTGTTCAAGGGTATGCAGGCAATAGCCGCCATCCTCGTGTTCTCAGGTGTATGGCTCGTGGTAAAGAGCAAGTCAAAAAATGATATCGACAAGCACGACCACAGTCTGGCTTACGAGAAAAGACATGCTTAAAAGATATAATGTCGATTTATAAAACTGAAACTGTCCCCATCTGAGATAACAGATGAGGACAGTTTTTTATATAAAAAAAGAAGATCAGCAACCGAAGTAAACCATCAGTCCGCCCAATACGATATAAAGCAGGGCGTATGGGATGGCCGAACGGAGAATCTCTCCATCCTTTCCCTCCATATCGCAGGCTGCAGTAGCAATGGCGATACTCTGCGGACTGATCATCTTGCCACCAGTGGCTCCCGTGGTGTTGGCAGCAACCAGCCAGTTTTCCTGACCGCCCTCCAGACCGAAGAATGTGCTCTGCCCCGTCATACCCAACTGGTTGGCAACATGAGCCTGGAGCTTGGCAAAGAGGATATTCGAAGAGGTATCAGAACCCGTTACGAAGGTTCCGATGGCACCAATCATCGGCGCTACCAAAGGATAGAAATCACCCGTCACAGCCACCAGACCTGAGGCGATGGAAGTAATCATTCCCGAATAGTTCATCACGCTCGCCAGGGCTATCAGCGAACAGATGGTCACCACCGTCTTGCGCAGATTCACCGTGGTACGGGCAAGGAGCACCATCAATCGTTTGAGGCTCAATCCCTGTATCAATCCACCTATCGTAGCACCCAGGAAGAGCATCAGGCCCGCATTGGAAATCCAGCCAAACTTAAAGGTGCTATCGAGCACAGGCAGATGAACCGCACTCACCAGATGACTTTTGAGGAAAGCATTGACCGGAGGACAGAGTGCTCCGGAAACCAGGATGAATATCAATATAAAAAGGTAAACGCTCCATGCCTTCAGGCTTTCGGCAAGTGTAAAGGTTTCCTTATCCTGCACCTTGCTCTTTCTGGCAAATACCTTGGCGTATGCAATGATGGCGATAATGGCTGCCAGCGAACCGATGATGGCTGGAGTCTCCGAACCGAGATAATAGCCGCAGACAAACTGCACTACCACGGAAATCACTCCCACCCAAAGGGCGATAATGAGATTCTTGATAAGATTGTGCTTATCGGTAAGCGTCAGGATGATGAAAGGCAGGATGATAAAGAGAGGTGCCAGCTGGATAATGGCGAAAGCCGAAGTCTCGCAAATCTGTGCCGCCGAAGCCGATCCGCTTTCAGCCACCTCGTTACAGAGCGTAGTAACCGGTACACCCACGGCACCAAATCCCGTAGCCACGGTATTACCGATTAAGGATACCAGAGCCGAGAACATCGGCTTGAAGCCGAGTCCGATGAGGATAGCAGCAGGTATCGCCACCGCCGTTCCGAAGCCCGCCATACCTTCGAGCAGTCCGCCGAATCCCCATACGAGGAGCAGCACGAGCAGCCCCTTATCATCGGTAATCGATGTAAACTGCCTCTTGATTACGTCTATCTGCTTGCTTTCCACGAGGATATTATAGCTGTAGATAGCCATCAGGATGATGATGAGAATCGGGAACACCGCCTTCAGGATGCCTTCCACCACCGCCCATCCCGTCAGGGCGATCACGCTGTCCTCCGCATGTTCCGGAGCAATCATGCCCAGCGGCGAAGCAGCGAAGAGAGCGAGCAACACGGTAATTACGAGCGTCAGCAAGGCGCTTTTATGACCTGCCATCTTGAAGCCGAGCATCAGGATGAACAGCAACACGATGGGAATAATAGAAACTACAGATGCCATAAGCCATTCAATTTTTAATGTCTTCGATTGCTAAATTTTATGTTTCACTTGCAAAAATACTATTTTTCTTTGAAAAAAGAAAGCATTTTTTGAAAAAAATCTTTTTTATGATGTCCGATTTTTCAATTTCATACGTCTATAGAGTGTAAAGGTTATGAGAACAGAAGAATTCAACCATATCATCCTACCGATGCGCAGCAACTTGAAAGCGTATGCGCTAAGGTTGACTGAGAGTGACGACAATGCCGAAGACCTCGTGCAGGAAGTCATGCTCAGGCTGTGGGACATGCGCCAGAATATCCAGGCAGAAGATAACCTCAAGGCGCTCGCCATTACCATCATGCGCAACAAGTTTTATGACCAGTGCCGACATGAGGGGCGGAACTTCACCACCGACAAGGTAATGGAAGTACCCATAGAAGACCGGCGGGCAGAGCAACGGGACGAGGTAAACCTCATCAGACAGATAGTGGCACAGCTCCCGCCCTTGCAGCAGCAGATATTCCGCATGAAGGAGATAGAAGGCTATACTGCCGATGAAATCATGCAGATAACGGGATGTACTGCCGATAATCTCCGAAAGAATCTCTCCCGAGCCCGGCTCAAAATCAGAGAGACCTATATGAATATCGTGAAACAAAACAGAACAAAATAAAGAAGGAGGAAAGAAGATGAACGATAAAATAAAAAGAATCGATGAATTCAAGAATACAAATGAATTCAAGACGATACAGAACTTGCTCGACAAGTATATGGATGGTGCCACATCCAATGAGGAAGAGGCAACGCTCAGAAAATATTTCGAAGAGCATGCCAATGATATTCCGGAAGAATGGGAATCCTATCGCGCCCTCTTCAGTTATATCGGATTCGAACAGATGAATCTTTCTCAAATTCTAAAAGAAGAAGAAGAGAAGAAGATAGAAAAGGAGGATATTCTAGAAGATGAAGAAAAGAATATCCCAAAGAAAGAAGAAAAGAAAGAGGAAGCTTCTCGCAGCAGATGGCTCAAATATTTCGGCACATCTGTGGCAGCAGCCGCTATCATCGCATTCCTGATTGTGGGCATCCAGAAGATAGCCCAGCCTCAGCCTGAATGTTATGCGGTTATCGATGGAAAGGTTTATACCGACCAGGAGTTCGTTCATAACGAAGCCCTGGATGCCCTGGAAGATGTTTCGGCAGATTCCGAAGATCCATTCAGTGCCCTGGATATGATGAAACAATAAATTCATCTTTTAGATGAAACAATCAATCAAACTATAAAGTATAATATATATAATAAGGTATAGAATATGAAACGATGCAACTTGATAAAACGCTTCTTCATCGGACTGCTTCTTATCGTGGTAGCCTCGATTTCGGCTTATGCCCAGGAGGGACTATACGTAAAAAGTATATTCCAACGCTTCGGACACGCCAAGGGATGCAAGATGGTTACGATGCAGAATGCGCAACTCAAAGGTTACAGGCTCAAGATATACAAGAGCCTGGTATATAAGAACCATGCCACGGAAATAGCCCACTATCTGAAGTCCGACCGCAAGGCTGCGAAGAAAATCAGAGAGGTGGTGGAGAATGGCAAGATGGTGAGCGGCTATTACATGATGGCCCCCTTGAGCAATGGCAACAACCGCTTTATCCTCTTCAGTAATCCGAGTAAAAGCAAGGGAACCGTGATTTATATCGAAGGCGACCTGTCGCCCGAAGATATCATGAAACTCTGCTATTCCAGAAGATAGAAGCAACATCTTCCTTCTGGAATCTTCTCAATAAGAATAAGAAACAACATAAAATATAGTATTATGAATATCAAAAACGTAATGATGATGGCTGCCATGATGCCAGCCTTCGCCCTAGCTGAAACCAACAGCAACTGTGCACCAGCCTCTGTAGAGGCTAACGACACCACAATCAGAGTGAACGACCAGAACATCGTCATCAAGCAGGATGGTGAACAAACTTCTGTGAAGATATATAAGATGAACGGCAACGAGATGACCAAGATTTCCGAAACCCAATTCGTAGATGGTCAGGAAGTAGAAAAAGTATTTGTCACCTCGCCTTTCATCCCTCAGACCTTGAGCAAGCGCAAGCGCAGTCTGGAGAGTCATTATCCAACCTTCTTCTTCGGCTGCAGCCAGTTGCCAGGCAGCAGGGGAAGCATGGGAGGCAACAACGAGATGCACAGTCGCGACTCCAAGTCGTGGGAATGGGGCATCACCCTCACCAGTCTCTGCTTCCGCCTTTCCAACGAAATGGCGCTCACCTCCTCTCTCTCCATCGGACAGGTACACCACCATTTCAAGGACAATTATGTATTAAGCACCGAAAACGGGGTATCAGCAATGACTCCGATAGAAGGCGAGACGCTGAAGAAAAGCTATATCAGCTACAATGTGCTCCGCCTACCTATCATGCTGGAGTGGCAGAAGCGCATAGGATGCCATGATGCATTCCTGGCGTTAGGTCCATCGGTAGAATACCGCTGGCACGAGCATTCCCGCTACTTCATAGGCAAGCACAAGCATACCGAAACGGGCGATATCAACCTCAACCCTATCGGCCTGAACCTGGAAGCCCGTGCCGGCTACTCAGGAGTGATGCTCTATGCCCGTGCCGGAGTAACCCCGCTGCTCAACAAGATCAAGGCTCCCGAGTGCTACCCGATGACCATCGGCTTAGGATTTAGACTGTAATTTCTCTCAAAAAATCGAAAAAAACACTCGAATACCACAAACGTGGTAGCAGGAATACTACTCATATGCTATTTCAGAATCCAAAAAATCGCCGTACCTTTGCAGCGTCAATCAGAACAAACAGCATGATGACTTTCAGAAGGACATCAGAAAGTCTTTCTGAGAGAGAACATCAATCTGATTTCTGGGCGACAATTTATATAAATGAATAAGATTGAATATTAACGTAAAATTAAAGAAAGGACATAGATTATGAGTACAGAAAAGAAACTTCGCTTTGAGACACTTCAGTTGCATGTAGGTCAGGAAAATCCAGATCCAGCTACCGACGCCCGTGCGGTGCCTATCTACCAGACCACAAGTTACGTGTTCCGCAACTCTCAGCACGCTGCCGATAGATTCGGACTCCGTGACGCAGGTAACATCTATGGTCGCTTGACCAACTCTACTCAGGGTGTATTCGAAGACCGTGTAGCTGCCCTTGAGGGTGGTGTCGCAGGTTTGGCTGTCGCTTCTGGTGCTGCCGCCGTTACCTACGCTCTGCAGAACATCCTTCAGAATGGCGACCACATCGTAGCTGCCGACAACATCTATGGTGGTACTTATAACCTCATCACTCATACATTATCTACACAGGGTGTTAGCTACACCATCGTGGATCCTCGCAACTTCGAGCAGGTAGAGGCTGCCATCCAGGACAATACCAAAGCACTCTATGCAGAGACCTTCGGAAATCCTAACTCAGATGTAACCGATATCGATAAATTGGCAGAGATTGCTCATCGCCACAACATCCCATTGATTATCGACAACACCTTCGGCACTCCATACCTCATCCGCCCTATCGAGCACGGAGCAGACATCGTGGTTCACTCAGCAACCAAGTTCATCGGCGGTCATGGTTCATCTCTCGGTGGCGTCATCGTAGATGGCGGTAAGTTCGACTGGAAGGCAAATGCCGACAAGTTCCCTACTCTCGCTAAGCCAGACCCATCTTATCATGGTGCCATATTCGCAGATGTAGCCGGAGCAGCAGCCTTCGTAACCCGAATCCGTGCGGTCATCCTTCGTGATACCGGTGCAACCATCTCTCCATTCAATGCCTGGATTCTTCTTCAGGGCTTGGAGACATTGAGCCTCCGTGTAGAGCGTCACGTTCAGAATGCATTGAAGGTGGTAGAGTATCTGGAGAACAACCCTAAGGTGGCTAAGGTTAATCACCCAGCCGTTCCTTCTCATCCAGACCACGAGCTTTACAAGAAGCTCTTCCCTAACGGCGGTGGTTCTATCTTCACCTTCGATATCAAGGGCGGCGAGAAAGAGGCTTGGGAGTTCATCGACCACCTGCGCATCTTCTCTTTGCTGGCTAACGTAGCCGACGTGAAGTCACTGGTTATCCACCCAGCAACAACCACTCACTCTCAGTTGAGCCCAGAGGAGTTGGAGGAGCAGCACATCTATCCTTCTACCGTTCGCCTGAGCATCGGTATCGAGAACATCGACGACCTGATTGAGGCACTCGATGAGGCATTTACCTACGTAAAGTAAAAATATTAATGATTTAAATTAGAGTACAGTTATGGCTAAGATATATAAGCAGATTACTGATTTAATCGGTAAGACCCCATTGGTAGAATTGGATAAGTATTCAGCATCCAAGGGTTTGGAGACTCCTGTGATTGCCAAGGTAGAATTCTTCAATCCTGGCGGAAGCGTAAAGGATCGTATCGCACTTGCGATGATCGAAGACGCTGAGCAGAAGGGCATCTTGAAACCAGGTGCCACCATCATTGAACCAACCAGCGGTAACACGGGTGTAGGTCTGGCTCTGGTATCAGCCGTAAAGGGCTATCACCTCATCCTCACCATGCCAGAAACCATGAGTGTGGAGCGCAGAAACCTGGTAAAGGCTTACGGCGCAGAAGTGAGATTGACCAGCGGTAAGGACGGAATGCCTGGCGCCATCAAGGCTGCCGAGGAGCTCCGCGATTCCATCCCAGGCTCTGTGATTCTGGGACAGTTTACCAACCCAGCCAATCCTGCCAAGCACTATGCCACAACCGGACCAGAAATCTGGGCAGATACCGATGGCGAGATTGATATCTTCGTAGCCGGTGTAGGAACAGGTGGAACCATTTCAGGTATCGCCAAGTACCTGAAAGAGCAGAATCCAAACGTGAAGGTGATTGCCGTAGAGCCTGCCACATCGCCTGTATTGACCGGCGGACAGAGCGGTCCTCACAAGATTCAGGGCATCGGTGCCGGCTTCGTTCCAGAGACCTACTCTTCAGAATTCATCGATGAGGTATTGGATATTCAGAACGATGATGCCATCAAGGCGGGTCGTGACCTGGCTCAGACCGAGGGCCTCTTGGTAGGAATCTCATCAGGTGCTGCCGCCTTTGCAGCCACCGAGATTGCGAAGCGCCCAGAGAACAAGGGCAAGAAGATTGTTGCCCTCTTACCAGATACTGGCGAGCGTTATTTAAGCACTGTACTCTATGCTTTCGAGGAGTATCCACTCTAATTCACATTCAGATATTTTCTGATGAAAGCAAAATCTATTATAATTGAGGGTGTGTCATAAGTCTATGGCGCACCCTTTTCGTTTTTTCTCCTTTTTCCAGATACAGAACTTAAAAAATTGTTTTTATTTACAACAAAGCCCAAACTTTCACAAGCTCGGGCTTTGCCTTTCCGCAAAAGATT
>OGCR01000009.1_pt1 | contig 81208 bp, 83 predicted proteins | sample 1570291 | NCBI WGS metagenome assembly OGCR01 (sample SAMEA2582178, study PRJEB24529) | metagenome | biome: Human gut stool | place: China | collected 2011 | reverse complement strand
AGGAGTGCTTTTACAAAAACATTTCGTAATTTTGCACTTGCTTGTTGAATTCGCGCTAGAGCCATTGGAGAGGGAGCTGTCAACTTTCTTAAAAAACCCTTTGAAATAGAAGAACTTGTAGCCTATATTCTGCGATTTGCCAATATTGAAAATAAAAAAGATGCAGCATCCATCGTATCCATAGGAACACATTCACTCAATATCAAGACAAGGGAGCTATCCTTAAATGATAAAACAGAATACAGACTTACAACGAAACAATTTCAAGTCATTGTTTTCCTCTTGGAACATCAAGGCGAAACGGTCACCCGACAAGAATTGAAACACGAACTTTGGCCAGACGGGAATGACTCCGATGCTAGTCTCGACAACTACATTTCGCAACTGCGCAAGATATTTGTTGCAGATAAAGGCATCAATATCATAACTGTCCCTAAAATGGGCTTCAAACTCGAAATCTCTTAAAGTGTAAAGGCACTGAAAAGTGAAGGCTTTTCGGTGCCTTTGCTTTTTATAATAAGGTGATATTGTTAACATTACGTTAAAGTATGAAAATAATTGCCCAAAAGTTTGGAACTTATTGAGAAAAAGCATACCTTTGCAGTGTTCTATCGAAGTAGTACACTAAAACATTAAAGATTATGATACAGATTAAAGACATTGATTTTAGATACCCAGGTAGCAAGCACCTTGTATTTAGAGATTTCTCTTTGGAACTCAAGGAGAACAACATTTATGGCTTGCTTGGTAAGAACGGTACAGGCAAGAGCACTCTGCTCTACCTCATCAGCGGATTGCTCCGCCAGCAACAAGGTACCATTCTCGTGGATGGCATTTCGGCACAAGATCGCAGAGCCGAGATGCTGAAGGACATCTTCATGGTGCCCGAAGAGTTTGAACTGCCCAACGTTTCCCTCGCCACCTACGTGAAGATGAACCAGGGGTTCTATCCTAACTTCTCGCAGGAAGTGCTGGACCGTTGCCTCAAGGATTTTGATTTACCACTCTCTCTCAAATTGAACGAACTCTCGATGGGCCAGAAGAAGAAGGTATTCATGAGTTTCGCACTCGCCACGGGTACCCGCTTTCTTCTGATGGACGAGCCAACCAATGGTCTCGACATCCCATCGAAGAGCCAGTTCCGTAAGGTCATCGCCAACAACATGACGGAAGACCGCACCCTCATCATCTCTACTCATCAGGTGCACGATGTAGAGTCGTTGCTCGACCACATCATCATCATGAACCAGAGCCAGCTTCTGCTCGACACTTCGGTTTCAGACATCTGCGAGAAATACACCTTCGAATACCGCAACCCACAGGAAATGGACGACACCGTGCTCTACGCCGAGCCAACCCTGCAGGGTAATGCCGCCATCTGCAAGCGACAGGAGGGTGAGCAGGAAACACAGATGAACCTGGAGTTGCTCTTCAATGCAGTAATTAATGGAAAATTAAACGATTAAAAATTAGACGATTATGAAAAAGAATCTCGATTTAAATAGATTAGGAATGGTTATCCGTTGGGATGTATTAAACAACTGGACCTATAATTTGGGAATCATTGCAGGACTCGCCATCTGTTTTTCAATTGCAAACATCATTCGGCTTTACAGAATTAGTGGCTTTATTGCAGCATCCCATGAACTAGATGCCATGACCGACAGTTATAAGGAATCCGCATATATGTTCTTTGGAATCATTTCTTTTATGGTCATTTACGTATTGGCATCTTGCATCTTCAGAAATATGAAGACCAAGTTACAGCGCGAAAGTTTCCTGATGATTCCTGCCACTAACCTGGAAAAATATGTGGCTCGATACCTGGTTGTTACCGTTGGTGGTCTTGTGACTTTGCTAGGAGCCTTGGTCATTTCAGATATTATCCAGCTCATCTTTAGCTTTTTCATCACTCCAGGCTTCCATATCAGCCTTACATGGCCAGTACTCAGCCACACCATTTTTGCCCTTTCACCAATAGACAATTCTTGGCAAACAATTCTGGCAATCTACTCCTTCCTGATATTTGCCCATTCCTTCGCAACCCTGGGAGGAGCCTTCTACCGTAAGTTTCCTGTGCTTCTGACAGCATGTACGGGATTGGCACTTTGTCTGATTTTGGGTTATATTATCAACGAACTGGGTGAAGCCGGATGGCTTGATTTCGTAGGAACCTTGCACATCGAAGAGGGTTCTTCTGCTCAATATTGTGCTGTATTCACCTCGTCTGCAGTATATCTTGCTTTGGCTGCCTTCAACTATTGGGCATCCTACAAGCTCTTCACCCGCATGCAGGTTATCTGCAACAAGTGGATCAACATCTAAGAATTAAAATTTGAAGATTGTGAATTTCAGTAATGATAAAGCAATATACGTACAGATAGCCGAGCGATTGAGCGATGAGATTCTGGCGGGCAAGTACAAGGAAGACGAACGAATACCGAGCGTCAGGGAATACGCCGTGCTGCTGGAGGTGAACGCCAACACAACCGTGAAGGCATACGACCTGCTTGCCACCGACGAGATTATCTACAACAAGCGAGGCCTGGGCTATTTTGTTTCCGCAGGAGCCAAGAAGCAGATCAAGAAAACCCGCAAAAAGGAGTTTATGAAAGAAAGACTCCCGGAACTCGCCCGACAAATGCAGCTTCTCGACATCTCCATCGACGAAGTGAAGGAAGAGTTGGAGAAGAATCTCAAAAAAGTGAAGATATAAAGAAGAATCTCAAAAAGATAAAGATATGATGACACTATTCATCATCAAATATATATTTATAGCTTCTGTTTTTGCCTTATATATAATAAGGTGTATGTAATAACGTTTTAAAAAAAGAGTTACGCTTGCAACTTTCAGAAAGTTGCAAGCGTCTAATGGTTTAAATTGATATCCATAAAACGAAAGTAACATGTCATTAATTCATCTAAAAGACGTCAACAAGACCTATCAGGGTGCTCAGCCACTCCATGTGCTGAAGGGCATCGACCTCGACATCGAACGTGGCGAGTTCGTCAGCATCATGGGTGCTTCCGGCTCGGGAAAATCCACCTTATTAAATATACTGGGTATTCTCGACAACTACGATACGGGGGAATACCGACTCAATGATGTGCTCATCAAAGACCTCTCGGAAACCCGTGCTGCCGAATACCGCAACAAGATGATTGGCTTCATCTTCCAGTCGTTCAACCTCATCTCGTTCAAGACGGCAGTAGAAAACGTGGAACTTCCACTCTTCTACCAGGGCGTGAGCCGCAAGAAGCGCCACGAACTGGCGATGGAATATCTAGAAAAACTGGGCTTGAAGCAATGGTCCAACCATTATCCCAACGAGATGTCGGGAGGACAGAAGCAGCGTGTAGCCATCGCCCGTGCCCTCATCACCAAACCCGAAATCATCCTAGCCGATGAGCCTACCGGAGCCCTCGACTCCAAAACGAGCGTGGAAGTGATGGACCTGCTGAAGAAACTGCACCAAAAAGAGGGAATGACCATCGTGGTGGTAACCCACGAAAGCGGTGTAGCCAACGAGACCGATAAGGTTATCCATATCAAGGACGGACTCATCGGAAGCATCGAAGACAACAGAGACCATCATCTCGTATCAAAAGACTACGTTAAGTAAGAAGAGAATGAGAGAATTAATCAAAGAAATATGGAGCACGTCGAAGCGCAACAAGCTCCGCACTTCGCTCACGGGATTTGCCGTTGCCTGGGGTATCTTCATGCTGATATTCCTGCTGGGCGCCGGCAACGGACTGATTAATGCCCAGTTGCAGCAAAGCACCCGATTCCTAGCCAACTCCATGCGAGTATTCCCGGGCGAAACCTCCAAGGCTTACAAGGGACTGAAGGAAGGAAGAAGCATCACGCTCAACGACAAGGACATCCTCATCAGCAACAAGACCTACGGCCAATATGTAGATGATGTGGGTGGAAGACTGGAACAGTATAACGTGAACATCAACTATGGCGATAATTATGTGGCAAGCCAGTCATTGGTGGGTGTGGCTCCTACGCATCCCAAAATCGACAAGACGGAGCTGATTGCCGGACGATTCATCAACGAAATCGATATGAAGGAGCAGCGCAAGAATGTGGTGCTGAGCCGAAGCCAGGCCAAGGAACTCTGCAAAGACTACCGTTCGCTGGTGGGCAAGAACGTAAAGATCAGCAACCTCAACTTCCAGGTGGTGGGAATCTACAAGGATGATGAATCGCGCAATAATACCGAAGCCTTCATCGCCTACTCCACCGTGAAGATTATCTACGCCAAGGGCGATGATGCGGGAAGTCTGGAGTTTACCATCAAGAACCTGAAGACCAGGGAGGACAATAAGCAGTTTGAAAAGAACTACCGCGCCAGCATCAACAACAACCATCAGGCTGCACCTGATGACGAGCGAACTATCTGGCTCTGGAACCGATACATGGACAACATCCAGATGAACCAGGGAATCGCCATCATGCAGACGGCACTCTGGATAGTAGGTCTGTTCACCCTGCTGAGCGGCATCGTGGGTGTAAGCAACATCATGCTCATCACCGTGAAGGAGCGAACCCGAGAGTTTGGCGTAAGAAAAGCCATCGGCGCCAAGCCTTGGTCGATACTGAAGCTCATCATCACCGAGAGCATCATCATCACCTCGTTCTTCGGCTACATCGGAATGGTCTGCGGCGTGGCGGCAAACGAAATCATGGATGCAACCATCGGCCACACCACCGTAGATACCGGACTGTTTAAAGCCGCCATGTTTGTGAACCCTACGGTGGGCATAGGCACCTGCATCGGCGCAACCATCACCATCGTCATCGCAGGCACCATCGCCGGACTCATCCCAGCCATCAAGGCTGCAAGAATCCGACCGATAGAGGCGCTGAGAGCGGAGTAATGCAAAATGTTGAATGCTAAGTGTTGAATGTTGAATTCATTCTTGCTTACACCTTATTATATATATAGAATAGGCTATGCGATTAGATTTAGATACATATAAAGAGATTCTCGACACCATCACGAGGAACAAAAGCCGCAGTCTGCTTACGGGCTTCGGCGTGTTCTGGGGCGTGTTTATGCTCATCGCCCTGATGGGTGGCGGACAGGGACTGAAGGAGATGCTGCAAAACAACTTCACAGGCTTTGCCACCAACACCGCCATCATCTGGGCGCAGAACACCACCAAACCTTACAAGGGATTCAACAAGGGGCGCTCCTGGCAGATGGAAGAGAAAGACCTGGAGAGATTGCGCCACCAGGTGCCCGAACTCGATGTCATCACCCCGCTGCTCTTCGGCGGCAACAAGTCGGTGGTGTTTGGAGACAAGAAATTCAGCGGTAGCACACAGGGCGTGAATCCCGATTACGCACAGGTTTCTGCGCCACAGATGTTTTACGGCAGATACATCAACGAGATGGATGTGCGCCAGCAGCGTAAGGTTTGCGTCATCGGCAAACAGATTTACAAGAATCTCTTTCCTGGCGGCGGTGATCCGTGCGGCAAGAGCGTAAGAGTAGACTCTACCTATTATATGGTGATAGGCGTAGATTACCGCTCGGGCAACGGCGTGAATTTCGGCGGTCGTGCCGATGAAACCATCACCCTGCCCCAATCGGTTTTGCGCAGCGCTTATAACCGGGGTAAGGCGGTTGACATCATCGCCACCACCGGCAAACCGGGCGTAGTGATGAGCAGCATTGCCCAACGGATGAGAGAAACCGTGGCAAGAGCCCACAGCATAGACCCTACGGACGAAAAGGGCATTATGGTGTTCAATACCGAAGTTCTCTTCCAGATGCTCGACAACCTGTTCAAGGGCGTCAACTTCCTCATCTGGCTGGTGGGTATCGGCACCCTTCTTGCCGGCGCCATCGGAGTTTCCAATATCATGATGGTAACGGTAAAGGAGCGAACCACCGAGATAGGCATCCGCCGAGCCATCGGAGCCACGCCTAAGATGATTCTCTCGCAAATCATCTCCGAGAGTATTCTCCTCACCCTGGTAGCCGGCATGAGCGGCATCCTCTTCGGCGTTGCCATCCTGCAGATGCTGGAAGTAGGAAGTACCACGGATGGCATTCTTACCGCCCACTTTCAGGTAGATTTCTGGACGGCCATCTCTTCAGCCATCCTCATCTGCATTCTCGGCGGCCTAGCCGGACTCGCCCCTGCATGGCGAGCGATGAGCATCAAGCCGGTAGATGCGATGAGAGACGAATAAATAACTTTGAACTTTGAGATTTGAACATTGAACTTTATGAAATGCTTCAAGTCAATATCTCAGAGTTCATCAGGTAATCATAAAGTTCAACGTTCAAAATTCAAAGTTCAATGTATAAGAAGTATTCAAAGTTGATTATTGCGGCGATTGTCGCCTTGATTTTCATCGGAACCTTCGTGTTCCTTTATGAGAAATCGCAGCCTAAGCCTGTGGAGTATACTGAGTTTACTCCCAAGATGGCTGATGTTTTGAAAACTACCGTCATCACAGGCAAGATTGAGCCTCGCAACGAGGTGAGCGTAAAGCCTCAGATTAGCGGTATCATCACCGAGATTTGCAAAGAAGCAGGTGATTATGTTCAGGCGGGCGAGGTTATCGCCAAGGTAAAGGTGATTCCGGATATGGGACAGCTCAGTTCGGCTCAGGCACGTGTGCGCCTTGCAGAAATCAACCTGAAACAGGCACAGGTGGATTATGGTCGCGAGGAACAGCTCTTCAAAAAACAGCTGGTCAGCGCCGATGAGTTTGATAAGGTAAAGCAGGCGATGAAACAGGCACGCGAGGAGGTAACGGCTGCCGAAGATGCTCTCCAGGTGGTTCGTGATGGTGTAAGCAAGAGCAATGCCAGCGCTTCTTCCACCCTCATCCGTTCTACCATCTCGGGCATTATCCTCGATATTCCGGTCAAGGTGGGTAACTCGGTGATTCTTGCCAACACTTTCAACGATGGTACTACCATCGCCAGTGTAGCCAACATGAACGACCTCATCTTCCGTGGCAATATCGATGAAACCGAAGTGGGAAGTCTCGTTACAGGAATGCCGATGAAGATTACCATCGGAGCCTTGCAGAACCTCAACTTCGAGGCAAACCTGGAGTATATCTCTCCTAAGGCTGTAGAAAACAATGGTGCCAACCAGTTTGAGGTAAAGGCAGCCATCCGTTCTACCAAGGGAGGCAAAATCCGTTCAGGCTACAGCGCCAATGCCGAGATTGTACTGGCAAAGGCTACCCATGTACTCACCGTTCCGGAGAGTGCCATCGAGTTTAGCGGCGATTCTACCTTTGTATATATCATAAAAGGTAGCGACAAGAAGAAGACTTATGAGCGCAAACAGGTAACCACCGGTTTGAGCGATGGAGTAAATATAGAAATCAAGAAGGGTCTGGGACTCAAGGACAAGGTTCGCGGTCCTCAGGTAATAGCAGAAAATAAGGATGATGACGAATAGTCATCATCCTTATTCTTTTTTATAGGCATCAGATAACTTAGATGTTATCCTTTTCGATATCCTTGAAGTAGCGGTAAGTACCCACCTTCAGTTCATCGCAGGCAATCTCATCACAAACGATGATGCCATGCTGGTGCTGCTGCAGAGCGCTGATGGTCCAAGCCTGGGTAACAGGACCTTCGATGGCAGCCTGCAGGGCGCGGGCCTTGTTATGACCGTTGCAGAGAATCATTACCTCTCGGGCAGCCATTACGGTACCCACACCTACGGTCAGAGCCAGACTAGGAACCTTCTCAGGATCATTATCGAAGAAACGGGAGTTGGCAATCTTTGTATCTGTAGTGAGCGTCTTTACTCGGGTGCGGGAGGTAAGAGAAGAGAATGGCTCGTTGAAAGCGATATGGCCATCAGGACCGATACCACCGATAAAGAGGTCGATGCCACCCGCTTCTTCTATCATCTGCTCATAATGACGGCACTCCTCTTCCAGGTTCTCGGCATTACCGTTCAGAATATGAATATTCTCCTTAGGACAGTCGATATGATTGAAGAGATTGGCAGCCATGAAAGAGTGATAGCTCTCAGGATGAGATTCCGGCAAACCTACATATTCATCCATATTGAAGGTGATGACATGCTTGAACGAAACCTTGCCTTCTTTTACCGCCTTTACCAGGTTGGCATACATGCCCTGAGGTGAAGAACCGGTTGGCAAACCCAAAACAAAAGGACGTTCAGCAGTTGGTTGAAATCTGTTAATTGTTTCAACAACATGATCAGCTGCCCACTTTGACAGCTTCTCATAATCTTTTTCGATAATAACACGCATAATCTATTTCTTATTGTTTAGTTGTAAAATTCAGGAAACAAAAATAATAAAAATCTGTTTCATTACCGCTAAAAGATGGCAAAAATTATATTTTTTTACAGTTTGCGGTATCTACTTCTTCATAGCCCTCCTGCTCTACATATTCATCAAAACCGATGCTGATATCGGCGCCATTCTGTTCGAAAAGACGCAGTAATTTCTGCTGCATATCGGGTGCGATGAGGATGGCACCGCGCTTCGCCTTGCAATAGGTGCTTTCGCTGATATAGGGCGAAAAGTGCCAGAAATGAGGCGTATTGGCAGAAGGTATCGTACCGAACATGCGGCGGAATCCGCGTGCCATGCGTATGATCTTCTTCTGAAGACGATAGGCGCAGCCCTGCTCGCTGCAGGCTATATGGTCCGGGTTCAGAATACTGAACACCTTCTCCGACTTACGCAACTTCTGATAACGCTCAAAACGAGCACAAAGGTGATGTACCGGGCACGCCTCCTTGAGACATACCGTATCAATGGAATGGATTGAAATATAGTTCATGTTCTTTATTTTTTTTAGTTGGATAAATGATTTTTTCTTCGAAAGATTGAGAGGCTGTTATCGGCAAACAGGAAACTGGCGAACCACAGACAGCCAACTAGCCACTATGAGAACAGTGGGCTGTTCTAGTCAGACAGCTATCGGAAAAGCCTGAGAAAGAATTTTAAGAAAGGAACTGCGAAAAACTCTTCACTCTTCACCTACCCCTCGGAAATGCCGATAAACAGAGGGGATTCGAGGGGTGAAGAGTTGTTTCTCACTCTTCACCCACTCTTCACCACTCTTCACCCATCTGCCGCTTAGCTATATTTTCAGATTCTTACAAGCAGATAGGCCTGCCCCTTCTTGGTATGCTTCATCTTGCAACCCAGGAGTTTGAGCGACTGGCCGATGCGAATCTTGGTGCTCAGATTACTGATCAGCATCGGAAATCTTTCGTGCAGAACCTCGAAAACATCCGAACAGATGAGCCATTCGCCCGTTTCATTATCTTCAGGAACACGGAAGCAGCTCTTCAGCATTGATTCAAAATCATCTACCTTGAAGAAAGGAAGATTGCACTTCTGAATACGATCCACCTCGGCATTGGTAAACCAGTAAGGCGTCTTCTTATGGCAAAGCTCATACATAACTTGTGCATAGAGCTGGTCATAAATGATGGGTGAACCGTTGTCGATATATTCACCTGCCGGAATGTGCAGACAGACGAATCGGCGGCTACCCGTAGGGTCGCAGAGCGGATGCTCATCATTGGTGGTTGCCAGGAAGGAAGCATAACGCGGACGGTCATCCTGACTCTTGCCGAAGATAGGGCGCCCGTTCACCTTCACCTTCGAAAGCATCTGCTTCAGCTTGCCCTGCTGCGATGGTCCCATATTCGCAAACTCATCTATGTTGACAAAGAGATTATGAGTGAGCGCCATCTCGGAGTCAAACTTATTGGCAAAGTTGATGTGGTCGAGGAAATACTGTCGCAGATGATCCGGCAGCAGGCGATAGGCAAAGGTACTCTTGCCGCACCCCTGCTTGCCGATAAGCACAGGAGTGGTTTCGTTGCCATGAAACATATCCATCTGCAACCAGTGGGCGACAGCCGAACGGAGCCAGGTGGCGCACCATCCCAACTGTTCACTTGTAAGCCCCGGAATCCTGCCAAAGAGTTCAGCCACATGGTTCTTACCATCCCATTCCGGCAGGTTCTCGAGATATTCCCTGATAGGGTCAAACTCCGGAACCTCTTCAGAACGTACGAACTCCTCAATATCCTGTCGGGGCGACTTCTTGCCTCCCACACCCAACCGTTTGGCGTGACGGACGATGGAATTGAAAGCCTCCGGAGTCAGCACCTTCCAGGTTGAGTCAGAAGATTCCTCCTCTTCCCCACCGGTTTCCGGTTCCTCTTCTACGGCCTCCTCGGCTTCGTCCTCATTCTTTGAGAGAGTGAAATACTCGGTTTTACCACTTAGCACATTTCTACGGAAGAGATAATACTCATCGAGAAAACTCTCAACAAGAGAGAGTGCTGAAATTTCGTTTGTCATCTTATCTGATGACGATAAGGTTTTTAAATTTTCCATTATGCGTAAATTTTAAGATTAATAATAATCATCCTTTTTGTCCTTATATATAATAAGGTGAAGAGTGGTGAAGAGTGGGTGAAGAGTTGTCTCTATCTCTTCACCCCCCGAAACCCCTCTGTTTATGGGCATTTCCGGGCTTCAGGTGAAGAGTGAAGAGTTTCAGCTCATTCATGGCTCAGCATTTCGCCGCTCTTTCGTTTTCGATTGCAAAGTTAATACTTCCCTTCACCGATTCCAAATTTTCCCCGCCACCTTCCCGCTACTTTTCTGAAATCAGGGAAGAAACAAGGGGGCTACGGGGAAAAGTATGGGGAAATTCTCCAAAATCCTTTTCTTAATCTGGATAATTTGCTTCGAATTCGCTCATTTGTGTAGAAGATAATTTGCCTAAAAACAATTTAAAGAATAGAACTTTTAGCAAACGTGTTACACGAATTGAGACACCTTAGCCGTAATTTTGCAGCCGAAATAAAAAAAAATTGTATTATGACATTAAAAGAATTACTCGACTCGCTTTCGTTCGACGAAATTGCACCTTTCCGCATAAGGCATTATCATACGATTATGCGCCAAGAGATTTTTTTGTGGATCTGCTTCCTAAAATATTTTGTCCCAGACTTGACAATACTCTTGGTAAAGAAATAAGAATAGATGTGGCTTATTACGAATAAAAAAAATGACTTCAAACAATATTGAAGAGTATAGAACGTTTTCCATATAAAAAGATTCAAAATATGACTGCATTGGAGAAATATATTTGGATAGTAAGAACACTCTATAACAAAGGAGATAGAGGGTTGTCGCTGAAAGAACTCAACGACAAGTGGATACATGACGAGAACATCAGCAATGGAGAGCCTTTGCCACGGCAAACCTTCGACCGGTGGAAAGGAAACATTCTGATGATACTCGGCGTGAACATTGAATGCCGGTTAAAAGGCGGTTATCGCTATTACATCTCCAATCCAGAATGTTTGAGTAAAGGTGGGCTCATCCGTTGGCTACTTGATACATATTCTACAGCAAATACCCTGTCGCAAAGCACTCAGTTGAAAGACAGAATTCTTGTTGAAGAAATACCATCCAACCGTAACTACTTGACAGACATCATAGAGGCGATGAAGAGTAATAAAGTGGTAACGTTGACGTACAAGAGTTTTATACATGGCTCCTCTCATACGTTTTCTGTAGAACCTTACTGCCTAAAGATGTTCCAAAAAAGATGGTATTTATTGGCGAAGAATCTCGTTGATAACAATCTGCGTATCTATGGGCTTGACCGTTTGGAAAATTTTGAGGAAACCAAAGAGCATTTCACGATGCCCAAGAATTTTGATGCAAACACCTATTTTTCCTCATTCTATGGAATAGTAACAGACGAGACCATCCCATTGCAACGCATTGTGGTTCGGGCAAATAGGCAACATCAGCATTATCTTCGTTCTCTGCCATTGCATTCTACGCAGAAAGAGATATTCACCTGCAAGGACTACGCAGACTTCGAACTGACATTGCGACCTACCTATGATTTCATCATGGAACTGTTACATTTTGGAAATATGATAGAGGTATTGGAACCACAATCCCTACGACAGACCATGAAAGGTTGGGTAAGTGACTTGTGGGAGTTATATGAAAACGACTAACAAAATCTAGATTATGGAAAGATTTGATATTAACAAAGAGCTCAAAAACTTAGAAGGACTGTCTGTCAGAGCTAAATGCTCTGCATTGGATGACCTATGCTGTACGCTAAGAGAAGCCATATCAGATATCAGTAATGCCAAAAATGAGATTTTGGAAGAATACGAGCGTTCTTGCCGAAAGAAATTCATCGATGAGATCAATTCGGAGATTAAAGCAAACTTTGATGGCAGAATACCCTACGTGGACAATTACGGATATCAAGTTAGCTACAATGGGATTCCCACGTATATCAACTTCTCATGTATAGAAGGAGAATGGTATATCTATTTTACTATATTGGAAGGTAGCCTGAAGCCTGTAAAAGAACTTGTCAAAAGAATGGGAGGTGATTCCGAATCCCTGGAGCTACGTGTTTCAGAAGAAAACCTTGTTTGGAAATTCCTGTACGCTTTATACTCTACAGATGACTATACCCGAAAAGAAGTTATCTTCAAGTTCGGTGACCAGGCTAATACTGTCAGTTCAGAAAACTGGAAAACAATACCATTAGAAACCATGGATTCAAGAACAGATTGGGTTGTAATTCTGACTGATGACGCAGAAGCTTATCTCAATGAAATAAATGCGATAGTTGCAAAAATGAAGCATCCCAAGACTTGCTTTGTGATAGATTTGCATCCATGTGCCAATTACAAGCATTTACAGAAACTATGGGACAATTATATCATGACAGACAAGGAATCTGTAGGAGTACTTCTTAATTTTATACATCATCACTTGGTGAATCCAAGTAGGATAACTTTCTTCATACAAGATTTCAGAGAATACAGCGTTCCATATCCACTTGTGAGAGCTGGCTCTACTGAAATCGGGAAGAAAGTCACAATTGATTCTAACGCAAAAGCTATATATTATGGTCTGTGCTTCGAACTGAATTGTGAATTTGCAGATTCTTACATGAAAACGTTTAATGAAAATTTAGACGAAATGGGTGAAGATATTGGTTTGCAGTGGTCTATCCAAAACTCTACAGACAATGTTGTAGAGGTTCTATACTTGTACGAACCAAAAGTTTAATTATAAAACATATTAATTATGAACAATTTAACAAAACAACTGGCTAACTTATATGAGCCAAAGTGGAAGGAATTGAAACAACAGTTGGATGCTAAAGGCATCAAGGTGCAATCACCTTTTATGCTGGGTGTAGCATTGGAACGTAACAACCAAGGAGGTTATGTTGACGAGAGTTGGTGGACTGATGCCGACTTGAAAGTCATGGTGTTCGGGCAGGAACCTCTCAATTGGCCTATGCCAATATTGGATGATGGCTCCCAAGTACAGTCTGATGATTTCGTAGAACTATACCAACGTTTTTATTCTGACAACTATAAAGGGGAATATTTCCTTACAGATTCTGACAACCACTTGGCTAAGAATAAGTTCTTCAGCATGGGATTCAATGGTATCATGTCGGGTATCAAAGACTTCGTTCTCGGCGAACAGTATTCCGACAAGAAAGTAGCATACCTTTGGAACAACATTTCAAAGTTGTCTGTAGGTGGACGCAATGGAGTTTGTAAAGAAATACATGAGTTAGAGAAAAAATACTTTCATGTCATCCCTCAGGAGATAGAAATAACAAAGCCCGATGTTCTCATCTTCTTGACTGGTCCTGGTCAAAACACCTATTACAGCTACATCCAAGATAACTTCAACGTAAAGGGTTCGCCAATTCCTTTGGCAGGAAATGATGTCAATGCAGTGGCAAAACTTGATATTGAAGGCATCAGCCTTGCTTACAAGACTTACCATCCTACAGCAACCAAGGATGGAGATAGAGGCATCACAGATGCCGAGAAGTGGAAGTATTATCATGCCATTTTAGATGACATGAAGGAACATATCCAGGAAATTTTTCTAAAAGGCAAATAAATCAACTTATGGGAATTGCGACATTTAATAGCATATTGCACCATATGCGGAATAGAAACGCTGATAGTACGGATGATGACATCTTTGAAGATGAACTCCATAATACTATACGTAGGCTGAACTTTGCAGAAGAACAGAATGAAGCCAAGGCTATTCTGTCCGACCTTCGGTCTATAGCAGAAAAGCAAAAAAACTACCTCGTGGAGTATATGCTTTTGGATTTTGTCATGGGAAAGGGATGCACGGAATGTTCAAAAGCCATTTGTGAAGATGCTTTTGGCAAGCATCCTACGTTTGCCGACATGATGCGCCATCCTTGGTTTGAACACTTGATGAATCATCCTGCACAAACCGAACCCTACAATCCGCTTCCTCCATTTGTTCGCAATGACGCTTTCTACTGGCGCAATTTCCATTCTCCTCTGTTCTACCATCTTCAGGAAGGTAACAGTTTGGCATTGGAAGTATTGGATTATCTTGCGACAAAAGGCGACATTCTTACCATGGAGCGTGTGTCACTTTACTACTTCGATAAATGCCAATTTTCCAAGGCGTTTCTTTTATTTAAAGCTTTGCATGAGAAAATGCAGACAACCGAATGGTATGATTGGGCGATTAAGCAAGAAATCACCTACAAACTCGCTCATCTATATACCTATGGAGAAGGTGTGGAGCAAGATCTTTGCAAAGCCTCACAATACTACAAAGAACTTGATAGCGGCTACAACTGGGGAAACAGAGCCCAATACCAGTTGGGAAGAATGGCAGAGAAAAGGCATAACTATATAGAAGCGATGTGGTACTATAGGAAAAATATTGATAGCCACGAGTACAGTAGATATTGCGTCTACAGAGTAGATAAGCCGAAAGACTTGTTTCCTCTTAGATTGGAGATTGCTTTTAGACAGATGAAGAAGAAGCTCAACCCTATAGTTGACTGTCTGACACTTGCGACTTGCCAAAAATGTAACGACATGGTTCTTCAGTTGAAGGTCATGATGAATGCAATAGTCACAATTGAATGGGGTGATGGTGAAACTGAATCAGTAAAATGGAAAGTAGACGACTGGGGAGAGGTAAAGCATTCCTATCAATCGCCAGGCTATTACTGTATTACAATAAAAACAGACGAGGAGAACGTATTGACGGGATTCCATATTGTTTCTCACAAGGCAATATGCTCAATAGACGTTTCCGGCTGTAAGGGATTGACGCATCTATTGTGCCCAAATCAAATGTTGAAACAATTGCTTTTAAACAGGCAAGAATATCTCTCAGTGCTTGATGTTCATGGGAACAGGCTGCAAAGAATCAACCTCAGAAAGAATCCGTTGCTTACAATCGTTGATTGTTCTAACAATCCGTTGCAAAAGATAGAAGCAGTGAAGCATCCTCCATTCAGTTTAATGTGCATAAGAAAAACAAGGCTGGGAACTAAAGCAAAAAGGAGATTTCATGAAATCGTTCGTTTGAATGCAGGTCGATTATTGAGTGAGGGCTTTGTTAACCAATTGACAGAGCCGCTTTTGCCTACGTTGCTGTTTTATATAAAGAACAGCACTTGGGAAGATGTCTTGGCATGCTTGCAACAGGAAAACGAAGATTCAAAGGTAAATAATAACTTCACGGTATTGCATAGAGTCTATGCCTTGCTTAAAGCATATCGTCACGTCACTCCGTGCCCATACAAAAATGGTTTTATGTGGGCGTCAGGAACATGGGTAGTTATTGCACATAAGTTTAAAACCAAAAGGACGGGGCAAATAGTAGAAAGTCAGGCTCTCGAAGAAGAGTTCTATTTGTATGAACGCCCTTGGAGTATGATTCTTGGAACACCAGTAAAAGCATGGGACAATCGTTTGCCATTCATGATGCTTCCACAACATCCAAATGCCTACTATGCAGCCATGTGTTTATATAATATGGTGGACAATAACACTGAAATGAAGAAACATAAAATTCCTAAGATCACTTATGGAAAAGAAAGGTGCTAAAATAATTTTTCTTGACTTTGATGGTGTTCTGAATACAGAATACCATCAAAGACAATTACAGTTTGAAGGAAAAATATGGCAAGACAGGCACGGTGCAATGAGAGCCATTAACATATTGAATCAACAATAAAACTTTCAAGAAATTTTAATTTAGTTCTAACCTGTAATAAATAATGGGGCACCTTAGCCATACCTTTGCACCCAATAGCGTAATTAAATTTTCAAAGATATGGCAAATGATAAGTTAAACAAAGAGTTGGTTTCTCGTATGATGGACGATGCTGCATGGAAAGAACTCTCCAAAGACTTTCCATGGACAGAACAGTTGCTTGAGAAGTATATGAACTATGTGGACTGGAAAGAAATTTCAAGAAACAACGATGTAGTGTGGACCAAAAGCCTACTTGAAAAATTCAAGCACAGACTTGACTGGCACGAATTGACATCAAACAGTAGTACACTATTGTTTACAGAAGACAACATAGAGACATTTAAGGATTGTTGGGATTGGGAAGTGCTATCAGACAAGTCTTGTATCGACATGACCCACGAACTTTTAATCAAGTATGCTGACAGATGGAATTGGGCATACATAATAGATCGATATGGTGACGATTCTATTACCTACAATGAGGAATTTCTCGAAAAGTATGGTGAATATATCCCTGCCTCAGAGTTGGGCGGTTCAAAATTATGGAACTGTATTATAGAAAAACGAATAAAAGCACTGAAACAGGAAATACTGGCTTAAATTACTCTTTTATGGTACAGAACACTACTATTGTTAAATGATAGCATGCTGTGCATATGGTCTTAGTTGAAATACCTTTCATCTTTAAAGCTGTATGCATAGCTTTTGTCTTTACTATAATGCCACTTTTCCTGTAAAACCTAAATCAACAGTTACTACACCAAGAGCCTTGAATACTCTTCTCATAGTAGGTATAGTTATGCTGTAACATTTTGAAAGCTGATAAATTGCGCATAAAGAACTTACAATGGTTGGATTGGGGTAAAGCGAACATCAACTGAAAATAAAGTCTAAAAAAAAGATATGATTTTCATTAATCCATTTAATTGTTGTACCTTTGCCATCGAAAAGAGTTATTTGACAAGCAAACTTGTGTATAATGCAGAAGTTGAAACTATTGCCAAATCATCACCTATATTGAGGTGAAAAGCTCAAAAATAGCTCATTTTAAGCTATTCGGCAAATTTTAGTGTATTTTTTCTTAAAACAGACTGACAATGAATGAAGAAAAAGATGAAATAAAATTCAGCTACGAAGTCTTCGACCGACAGCTCGACAACTTCTGCCGAATGCTCAGCATTCTGGTAGATGCATGGGAAGATTACAGTCCGCAGGAACTGACCTTCGATATCCGTTCGCTCTGCACCAAAGCCACCCGGCTCTGCTATATGGCAGAGAAAGATATGGTGCTGCAACACAACGACATAGCCAAGCAGCGAAAGGAGCAGAACGAAACCCATGAAGTAAGCATCAGCATCATCGTAATGCAGAAGTTTACCCCCCTGATGGCGCATATCATGGAAGACATGAAAAAGGGAAAACAGATAGAAGGAAAACGGATGAAAGTGGCACCGCTGGATATGACCCGCATCCTGCCGAAACTCAACGAATTTTTTGAAACCGATGAACTGGGCAAAGGAAGTACTATTGATGTAAACGAAGTAACCAAACTCCAAAAAGAACTGTTACGCCAGGTAAAACCTACTCATATCCCCGGCGTAAAACCCGTAGAGCGCCTCTGGAATCTCTTCCAGTTATACAGCATGGCATGTTATCTGATGCTCCACTTCCGCCAGCTGAGCCATTTCACCAACCTCGCCATGAGCGAAGAGCAGACCACCCGCCTCTTCGAAATGTCGCTACAGGAATATCAGGAAGAACCAAAGGGCATCAGCGACATAGACCGATACTTTACAACCTTGGAATATGATAACAACGGAAAGCAACTCTCCGTCAGTCAATTGCTGGAAGTAAGAAAAACGCTAAAAGACGAGGTACCGGAAAATCTGCGCCTCGACTTTATGAAATATATAAGAGACACCCAACTGCTGGGCGCCCAGCTTGCCCACGTCAATTTTACAGCACAAGAATATCTCAAGCTGGTATCAGCCACCGTAAAATGGCACATCATCGAGCAGGAAATCTACGATTTGGAACATCCCGAAGGCATTCCGGAAACCCTTCCCAACGAGGTTTTCTACAAAGTAAAAGACGGCAAATACATCGACATGCAGAATCTGAAGGCTCAGATAGCCAATATGTTGAAATTTGTTACCCGCAAGAACCATTGGTTCTGTGTATGGTGTGTATTGAATCACAACTGCATGCTTCAGGACAACCAGAACTTCGAAGCCTTTGCCACCCAGATGATGACTCCCGAATGGTTTGGCGGCATCGACGATTATCTCCATTTCTCGGGCGACAATCTCCGCGACTACCGCCGTTATTTCTCAGAGATAGATTATCCGCAATGGGATGAAAAGAAGTTTAAGGAAATCAAGGACCTTTACAACATGACGAAATGGTCAGACAAGCTCCTCAGCAAATTCCAGCATCTCTGCATCACGATGAATGGTGTGTTTGATAAGAAAAGCCTCTGATTCAGGCTTATTTTATGCATAAAAACAGCTTTTAAATACCTGATTTACAAAATAATATTAAAAGTTCACAAGTTTGTGGTCCACAACCTTGTGAACTTTCATTTTTTTGCTTATCTTTGCATCCGTAATCAAGCAAAAAAAACAATGGAAAAGGCATTCGTATATGGTATGTCGGTTGCCGGAAACAACTTCACCGACCGCATCAAGAAAGCCCTCATCGACAAGGAATTGATCACCCTGGAGAAGAACGGTATCTTCATTGCCGACTGCGTGTTCGAGCTTTGGTTTAAGAAGGAAATGATGTAAAATAGTACAGAATATAATCCCAAATGGCACCCAAAGGGTAGTAGCCTTGAAATTGGTAAACGTATTCTGGTCGATGTTGATAGGGAGAACGGTATAAGTATATACGTTGTTCAAATTGTTGCAATTTTTGAAAGCCATATCACCGATACGCTCCAATGTGCTAGGAACTCTTACTTCCTGTAGTTTACTACAACCATCGAAAGTGCTCTCTGCGATGGTGGTTAAGCCTGGGAGACTGATACTCTCAAGATTTGAGCAAGACTGGAATGCATGATTACCAATTGTTCTCAATGATGGAGGGAACTGAATAGACTTCAGATTAAAGCAAGACTGAAAACAGATTCCAATACTGTTTTTTGGAGTCTGCTTTTCCGAAATGGTTAAGTATATCTTATTTATTGTTTCATAGATTTAATGGTTGCCTAAAGAACGTAAGTTCTATTTATGGCTTATGGTCAATATATACCAGCATGAAGTGGTGAAGAAATTTCTGATATACTTCATCTTCCAGACCCAATGTGGCAAGAGTCGTGGGGTAAGGTGGAACTTCTGCTTGTAATGAGGATTGATGAACCAAAGTTTTTGGTCTGTTATCGAGAAGCCGCATTGGTGTATGAGTCTTTCAAACAACTCTATACTTGTTCGGCATTCTTTTATGCTCATAAGCTCATTCATAGTTCCTTTCTTTTCATTGCATGTTTTTAGCAACAACCGGTATAAAGGGTTTGGCAGCAAGTGAATGAATGGCAGATGTGAGCAAAGTTTGCTTCTGCAAATCTGTTGATGTCCTCCAAAAGGCATTTGCCATGCGGGGAATCCGACAAACAGCACGCCTTTTGTTTTCATAAACTTTCTTAGGTGTGCAAGAAATGGCTCTTTTGTCGGAACGTGTTCTATCACATCATGTAATAGTATTACGTCATATTTATCCTCTTCATTACATGGAACAGGATATTGCATGAAATCACTGCATACAAATGTGGCATGATTGCTGATTTCAGAAAAGTATGCTTTGGCTTCTTTAATTCTGCATTCGGCAATATCTATACCTGTCACTTTGCAGCCCAACTGTGCAAAGGGAACTAAGTTTCCTCCTTCACCACAGCCTACCTCCAAGATTCTACTCTTTGGTGTCAGTTCCGTAAAATCTGACAAGTAGCTGATGTAAAACTCCTTAGATGTTATCTCCAAGTCACGGAAATACATCTTTCTGTCTGTATGTCTTTTTTGCATGTATCTTATTTTTTGACTTTTCTGTATATATAGATACAGATCATTCATAAAGACTGCATGCAAAATGATACTTTCTTACCAAGAGAGCCTAATACCGAAAGGTACAGTCAATGTAAATGGACGTTCTGTCCAAGTATTCTTGACTTCGCTTCCATTCGGAATGTACCAATTCAGCGTTGGCTCAACAAACAATGTCAACTTTGGTGCAAATTGATATTGTATTCCGATGTTAGTGTTTACAGTCCACTGTATAGAAGGTATTGTCTTCCAATCCGTTGTATAGCCAGATTTTCCTTCTACTACATAGTCTGCATATGTCTTTCCAGACAATGGTATCTGAATGCTTGCTCCTGCAGAACCGTAAGCCGACAGTTTCTTGTACGCCATGAATTGGTACGAGAGCTTGACAGGGATACCGATGTAATGCAACTTTTGTTCCTTGTCAACACGATAATTGCCAGTACCCAAAGTAAAATATGACTTCAAGTAAGAGTATTGGAGTCCTGTTTCTAAACTCCAATGCTTTCCTATGCTCTTGTTCACAGCCAATCCTAATATTATAGGTTTGTCATGATGTTCTACCTCTTCAATTTTGCCCTTGTTATTATCGGCAATATCCATCATTGCAACATTTTCCGCCGTTGGGTCAGTTGGTGTTAAGCGATGTAGATATTTAGAATACTCTTCCCATGTAGTAAAAATCTTTTTTGAAGGTTGTTCACTCGTAATATCATCACCGCTACTTGTTATAATCTTACAAACATTTTGCACAAGAGTAGTACCCAAAGAACCAGCTGCGAGCAATTGCCATTTACTTTTCTTGTGCGTCTTTGTATCATCCGCAATCCATCTTTCCTCGTTTGGAATAGGTGTATATACAGTATCTTTTGTGATGATACTATCTCGCTTGTTATCAGCCCAAATATGTTGGTTATCCTGCAAAGAATCGGATATTTCGACTATTACATTTTGACTTGCCTTAATCGAATCACCAACAGTTATTACAGTGTTCTTTCCCTGGTGAACACTTCGATAATTAGAGCACAAAATAGCGTTTTGTATTCTACTAACAGAAACATTAGGCTTCTTTTGTATAGGCGTAATGTCTTCATTAGGCTTTCGAGTTCGAACTATATTCACATCATTTTCAGAAACGAGTTTCTTCTTTTCAGTAAAATATCTATATACAGGGATGACTATCAACGCCAATACGATGATAAGCATAGCTCTTGGGGACAATATGTTTCGCAACATTGCCTTTGCCCTTGATAATTGCGAGGAAGAACTATGTGAAGCAATATTAAGTAATTCGCTGATTTCTTGATGAGACAAGCCATCCAAAACAGACATGTTGAATATTTTCTTATACCCTTCAGGCAAACTGTCTATTGCTGCCATAATTTCCTCATACGGAATTGATTGCTTGGAAGTGTTGCCATCTTCCAATACGGAACTAAATTCATCCTCTATATCAGACAAGGAAATGAAATCGTATCTCTTACCTTTCTCCTGATATTTCAATACAAGGTTAGTGGTGATACTTGTAAGCCATTGACTAAACCTATGAGTATTCTTCAAGTCTTTTAATGAAACAAACGCAAGTATAAAAGCATCTTGGACAAGGTCGTCAACGACAGCCTTGTCCTCTCTAAGAATATTGATGCATATCCCTTTCATCTTAGGATAATACATTTGGTATAATGTGCTGAAAGCGTCAGCGTCACCTTGTTTTGCTTTTTCTACTAATGTTGTTATATTTGAAGCCATGAGCGAATTGTTTCGTACTATCTATTTTGATATAGATACATCAAAGGCTTGATGACTGCACAAAGTTTAGTTAAAGAATATAAATATATATATATGGTTATTTTCTACCCTTCACTATCTGCTCAAAATGCAGCTGCCCCCATTCTATGACGTAACTGATTTCTCGCAAGAAGTCCTTGGCTATTGGTGTGAGAGAATATTCTACCCTTGGAGGAACTTCTTCAATTTTGTTCTTTAGCGATTACAAAGATACAACTTTTTATCGAGAATCTGTTATTTTTACCCTATTATTTTGGGGTGGGAAACTTTAGTTAATAAAAGTACAATCACAGCAATAAAACTATTAATTTTACGTTCTTTTCAAAAAAAAGAGGTTGTGCAATAGTGGCTAAAAGGCTAAAAGCACTACCTTTGAATGCTGTTAAATATGGTAATGTTCAAAATCACAATTTGTGATTTTGGAAAAATGAATATAAAAATGACAGATAAAATGAAGAAAAGTATTTTTATATTGGGAGCAGTTGTGCTTATGACATCATGCTCTACAAAAAATCAGACTGAATACACAAAATACATTAGGGCAATAACCAAGGATGTACCATTTCCTGTGAATGGTTTACGCACTGTTGATGATAATATGTATGTATTTGAAGGAGTGAACAGCTGTGAGGTTCCTGATTATGAGATCAGCAAGGATGGAGTGTTGACTGTAACCAGGACAACTTTGTGGAAGCTACCAAAGAATGATGTTGAAAACATTTGGCGAAATCTATATTTCAATAAAAGACAACACCGACTTGTTTGTGTTGACAGAATAAATAAGGCTGGTAAGACAATACTGGGAATAATGTATGTCATGCAGACAGAATCTAAGAAATGGCCAGAGAAAGGTGTTTATCATTGGGATGTAACTGATATGCATAATATGCAGTCTGTAGCTATATCTTTGGAGGATTTCAAGAACAAGAGCATCAGAGTGATGCAGTCTGGTACTTTACCTGATGTGGAGGAAAGTCGGAAGTATAATAGTCTAATATCAAAAGCTGATTCATCCTACATGCTGCAGAATTATCAAGAAGCTGAACGATACTTCACCCATGCATTTGATTTTAAAAACTACGTTCGCGGCCAGCATCTCTATAATGCTGCATGTGTGGCATCACTGGCAGGTCATAAAGATGCAGCGTTCTGGTTTCTTGAGGAGAGAATGAAAGCTGAACCAGAATGGTATAGTCTGAACATAGAAACTGACAAAGATCTGCTCCCTATTCATGATGATGTGCGATGGAATGAAATCATGAATGCGATGCATGAGCGTCAGACAAGGAAAGAAGCCAACTACGATATTCCTCTCCGCAATCAACTGCTCGAAATAGCAAAGGATGACCAAGCCATTCGACAGGAATGGAGGATGACATCAAGACAGCAGCCACAAGACAAGGCAAAGATAGATTCTATTTTTTCCGTAATGGCTACGATTGACAGCGTCAACCAACAGAAGATTTTTAAAATCCTTGATTCACGTGGATTTGTCGGTAAGGACAAGGTTGGTGATGCATGTAGAGCTTATTGGCTTGTTGTTCAGCATTCATCGGTCGAGATGCAAAGGAAATATCTGCCATTGTTCTTAAAGGCTGCAGAGAGAGGCGATATTCCTCGTGAGAATGTGGCGATGATGGAAGACCGTATCTGCCTTTTCGAAGGTCGTCCACAGCGATATGGCACCCAATTGGAAGAAGACAAGGACGGCAAATGGCATCTTTACAAGCTGGAGAATCCTGAGAAAGTTGACGAATACAGGAAGTCTGTAGGTATGGGAACGTTATCAGACTATCTTAAAATGATGGGAATCAAATTATGATAGACAGAGACTTGGCAGAACTTTATGGAGTGGAAACCAGGGTGTTAAATCAAGCTGTAAAGCGTAACATAAAGCGATTTCCCGATGATTTTCGTATTGAATTGAGTAGAGAAGAATGTTTGAGGTCACAAATTGTGATCTTAAATGGAAGAGGCGGCAACTGCTATTCAACTTATGCTTTTACAGAGCAAGGCAAGGTGTGTTCTACGTTGTCAGAGTTAGTTAACGCCGAGGATTGCATAAAGGCTTTCCAAGGCATATGTTTTATTCAAATTTAATCCACTTTTAAAGTGGAGTCATAGATAAAATCATATAGAATAAAGATGAAGGAATTAGTGGGTATTATATTATTGACAGTTTTGGTAGTATTTGGTTCATGCAACTCCAATACTAATGTGTCTCTTGTGGGAACATCTCCGCAACTATTTGATGTATGCCAAGTAAGCACAGGTAATCCTGACTATAGAAATAAAGAGTTGTTTATAAACGAATTGAAAAGAAAATGTAAATATCCTATTGAGTTTCAAAAAAATAATTTGGAGGCATACGTTGCTATTGAGTACAAGACAGACCAACGAGGATATATTGTAAAAAAAAGAGTGGTTATTTGCGACAATAAAAAATTCAAAAAGATAACAATGGAAATATTCAATCAAGTTAAAACTCTCAAAATAGCCACAACAGAGAAAATAGATACAATCTACTTCCAATACAAGATACAAGGTTCACCAACTTTAATCCATTCAAAAGTAGATGTAAAGATTATCGGCTATGGCTACAATAATAAATCAATTTTAATGAAGTAACCTCTTCATAACTATCTGATTATTTGATGTTTCTGAATGCAAAGATACATTTTTTACTTCAAATAGCACTAAAAGTCGTCCTTAAAAATGTATAAAACCACAAAAAGTCGTCCTTAAAAGTGTGGAAAATCACAAAAAGTCGTCCTTAAAAGTGTATTTTATATTAGCCATCTAACAAATCAATGGGGCCAAACTGAAGAAACTATAGCCCCTGTTTATCCCTTCTTGCCGATGGTTCTGTATTAAATAAAAAGACCAAAACACGCAGATAATTTGCGCTAATGGGGATTTTTTTATATCTTTGCGCAGAAAATAACGAAAGATATGGAACAGAGACTGATAGGAAGAGAACCTTTACTACATCCCCACTTACTCTTCCATATCGAAAAAAATATAATTTTTATTCAATACAACGATTATATTGAATATTTTTATTACCTTTGCGATGTAGAAAAGGAAGAGCCGGCAGGCTCCTAACCACATACCGGTGAAGAGTGGTGAAGAGTGGGTGAAGAGTGAACAAAAACTCTTCACCACGCCAAATGCCTTGTTTATAGGCATTTACAAAGGAAAGGTGAAGAGTGAAGAGTTTCTGGCTCTTCGCCGTAATAAAAAATATAAGGAATAATGGACATTAAAGGTATTTATCATGCTGACGCCAATCGCTATAGCGATGCAGAAGCGCTCTACAAGAGATGCGGCAAGAGTGGTATCTTGCTGCCTAAAATAAGTTTGGGATTCTGGCACAACTTCGGAGAGGTAGATCCTTACGAAAGAAGTCGTGCCATCACTCACTATGCCTTCGACCATGGTATCACCCACTTCGACCTGGCTAACAACTATGGACCTCCATACGGAAGTGCAGAGGAAACGATGGGCAGACTGATGAAAGATGATTTCAAACCCTATCGCGATGAACTCTTTATCTCAACCAAAGCTGGTTATGATATGTGGGAAGGTCCTTACGGCAACTGGGGATCTCGTAAGTATCTGATGGCGAGCCTCGACCAGAGTCTCAAGAGAATGAATCTCGAGTATGTTGACCTCTTCTACAGCCACCGCTACGATCCGAACACACCGCTCGAAGAAACACTTCAGGCAATGGTAGACATAGTAAAGCAAGGCAAGGCTCTTTATCTCGGCATCAGCCGCTGGCCACTGGAAGCCCTGAAGTTTGCCGACCAATATCTGAAGGAGCGCGACTGTCCGCTGCTCATTTTCCAGGACAGACTCAACATGCTCGACCATGCGCCACAAGAGAATGGAACCTTAGATTATTGCGCAGAAAACGGCATCGGTTTCATCTCGTTCTCACCTTTGGCACAGGGACTTCTCACCGACCGATATCTCAACGGAATACCGGCAGACAGCCGTATGGCAAAAGAGCATTTTCTGAAACACTCTGCCCTGACTCCAGAACTACTGGAACAGCTCAAGAAATGGAACGCAGAAGCAGGAGAAAGAGACGAAACACTCGCCGAAATGGCACTTGCCTGGATATTGCAGCAGAAAGGTGTAACCAGCGTATTGGTAGGAGCCAGCTCTACCGCCCAGCTGGAAAAGAATATGAAGTGTGTGCATGCTAAGACATTAAATTCATAAAAAACTTGCATTTTATTTTGTTATGTGCCAAAATAAATGTAATTTTGCACCTTGAATAGGGTTACACCTTATTATATTTAAGAAAAGAAACATAATTATTAGATAAAACAATGGAATACAACTTCAGAGAAATCGAGAAGAAATGGCACCAGAAATGGGTCGAGAACAAGACCTACAAGGTGACTGAGGATGAAAACAAGAAGAAATTCTATGTGCTCAACATGTTCCCTTATCCATCAGGAGCAGGTTTGCACGTAGGTCACCCACTTGGTTATATCGCTAGCGATATCTATGCACGCTACAAGCGTTTGAACGGATTTAACGTACTGAACCCTATGGGTTACGATGCTTACGGATTGCCTGCAGAGCAGTATGCTATCCAGACAGGTCAGCACCCAGAGGTTACTACCGTAGCCAACATCAACCGCTATCGTGAGCAGCTCGACAAAATCGGCTTCTCTTTCGACTGGGACCGCGAGGTCCGCACCTGCGACCCTAAGTATTACCATTGGACTCAGTGGGCTTTCCAGAAGATGTTCAACTCATTCTTCTGCAACGGCTGCCAGAAGGCTCAGCCTATCGAGAAGCTCATCAAGCGCTTCGAGGAGAAGGGTTCTGCTGACTTGAACGTGGCTCAGAACGAGCAGATTGACTTCACTGCCGAGGAGTGGAACAGCTTCGACGATGTGAAGAAGCAGCAGATTCTGATGAACTACCGCATCGCTTACCTCGGTGAAACGATGGTAAACTGGTGCCCAGGCCTGGGTACTGTGCTTGCCAACGACGAGGTAGTAAACGGCGTAAGTGAGCGTGGCGGTTATCCTGTCATCCAGAAGAAGATGCAGCAGTGGTGCTTGAGAACATCTGCTTACTCTCAGCGTCTGCTCGACGGATTGGAGACCATCCAGTGGAGCGATAGTATCAAGGAAACCCAGAAGAACTGGATTGGCCGTTCTGAGGGTACAGAGGTAGTATTCTCTGTAAAGGACAGCGACGTGAAGTTCACCATCTTCACCACCCGTGCCGATACTATGTTTGGTGTAACCTTCATGGTTCTGGCTCCAGAGAGCGAATATGTTCAGCAGGTAACTACTGCCGAGCAGAAGGAAGAGGTGGAGAAATATCTCGACTACGTGAAGAAGCGTACCGAGTTGGACCGTATGGCTAACCACAGCGTAACCGGTGTATTCTCAGGAAGTTATGCCATCAATCCATTCACTGGCGAGGCAATTCCAGTATGGATTTCAGAATATGTATTGGCAGGATATGGTACAGGTGCCATCATGGCTGTACCTGCTCACGATAGCCGTGACTACGCCTTTGCCAAGCACTTCAACCTGCCTATCATTCCTCTTATCGAGGGTGCTGATGTTTCAGAGGAGAGCTTCGATGCCAAGGAAGGTATCGTAACCAACTCACCTGTAGCAGGCAAGAGCAGCATGGATGGCTTCTCTCTGAACGGACTCACCGTGAAGGAGGCTATCGCAGCTACCAAGAAGTTTGTTACCGAGAAGGGCATCGGCCGAGTAAAGGTAAACTATCGTCTACGCGACGCCATCTTCTCCCGTCAGCGCTACTGGGGCGAGCCATTCCCTGTATATTACAAGGACGGAATGCCACAGATGGTTCCAGAGGAGTGCCTGCCACTCGAATTGCCTGAGATTGAGACCTATAAGCCAACAGAAACTGGCGAGCCACCATTGGGTCGCGCTAAGAAGTGGGCTTGGGATGCCGAGAAGAAAATGGTGGTTGACAAGAGCCTCGTAGACAACAAGACCGTATTCCCACTGGAACTCAACACCATGCCAGGTTTCGCAGGTTCATCTGCTTACTACCTGCGCTACATGGATCCTCACAACGATGAGGCACTCGTAAGCAAGGAGGCTGATGAGTACTGGCAGAATGTAGACCTCTACGTAGGCGGTTGCGAGCATGCTACCGGTCACTTGATTTACTCCCGTTTCTGGAACAAGTTCCTGTTCGACCTCGGCGTAAGCTGCAAGGAAGAGCCATTCCAGAAGCTGGTGAACCAGGGCATGATTCAGGGCCGTTCTAACTTCGTTTACCGCATCAACAGCGATGACCACGACAAGGCTCCTGTATTCGTAAGTTTGAATCTGAAGAAGGATTACGACGTAACTCCTATCCACGTAGATGTAAACATCGTAAGCAACGATGTTTTGGATATCGAGGCATTCAAGGCTTGGCGCCCTGAATATCAGAACGCTGAGTTCATCCTGGAGGATGGCAAGTACATCTGCGGATGGGCTATCGAGAAGATGAGTAAGAGTATGTTCAACGTGGTGAATCCAGATATGATTGTCGAGAAGTATGGTGCTGATACCCTGCGTCTCTACGAAATGTTCCTGGGTCCTGTAGAGGCAAGCAAGCCTTGGGATACCAATGGTATCGACGGTTGCCACCGCTTCCTGAAGAAGTTCTGGGGTCTGTTCTACGAGAACCGCACCGACAACTTCCTTCCTTCAGCCGACGAGGCAGCGAAGCCAGAGAGCCTGAAGAGCGTTCACAAGCTCATCAAGAAGGTAAGCGAGGATATCGAGAAGTTCTCTTACAACACTTCTATCTCAGCCTTCATGATTGCCGTGAACGAACTCGGTCAGCAGAAGTGCCGCAACAAGGAACTGCTCACAGACCTCGTCATCCTCATTGCTCCATTCGCTCCACACATTGCAGAAGAGTTGTGGGCAGCACTTGGCGAGCAGGGCAGCGTTTGCGATGCAACATGGCCTAAGTATGATGAGCAGTATCTGAAGGAGAACGACATGCAGCTCACTATTTCCTTTAATGGTAAAGCTCGTTTCCAGATGACTTTCCCTGTGGATACTCCTAACGAGGAAATCCAGAAGCAGGTATTGGCAGACGAGAAGAGCCAGAAGTACTTGGAAGGATTCAACGTGTTGAAGGTGATCATCGTACCAAAGAAGATTGTCAACGTTGTGTTGAAAAAGTAATTTATAGATAATATACAGAAGGTCGTCTCATCTAAAAATGGGCGACCTTCTGTGCTTTAAAAATACGAGGAAAATATTATGCAAATAGCAATCAGTCAAACAATTAAGAATGAGTGCAAGGATTATTTCTACATTACCCTTGGACTCTTGCTTTACACATTTGGATGGACCATTTTTCTGCTTCCATACCAGATAGTAACGGGTGGCGTAACGGGTATCGCAGCCGTGATTTACTACGGCACGGGGATACCTATCTATTTGTCTTATTTTCTCATCAATGCCGCCTTGCTGCTTGCCGCGCTGAAGATTTTGGGATTCAAGTTCATGGTGAAGACCATCTACGCCATCATCATGCTCTCCGTGTTCCTAGCGCTGGCGCAAGACTGGATGATAGGTGAAGATGGCAAGATGGTGCAGATATTGGGAGAGGGACAGGACTTCATGTCGCTCATCATCGGCTGTCTGTTTACGGGTTTATCACTCGCCATCGTCTTTCTGCATAATGGAAGTACAGGTGGAACGGATATCATTGCTGCCATCGTCAACAAATATCACAACATCTCGCTGGGCCGTGTGCTTATCTTCGTGGATCTCCTTATCGTGGGCAGTTCATTCTTCGTCTTCAATGCAAAACCAGAGTTTACCGCGATAGACGCTGTTAGAAAGGTAGTATTCGGTCTCTGTACGATGGTGATAGAAAACCTGGTACTCGACTATGTGATGAATGCCAAGCGAGAAAGTGTGCAGTTTATGATATTCAGCAAGAAATATCAGGAGATAGCCAATGCCATCGGTATGCAGATGGATCATGGCGTAACCATTCTCGATGGCCATGGCTGGTACACGGGAAACGAGATGAAGGTGCTCTGTATCCTAGCAAAGAAGAACGAGAGCGTCACCATCTTCCGTATCGTCAAGATCATCGACCCAAATGCCTTTGTAAGTCAGAGTTCCGTAATCGGTGTGTATGGCGAGGGATTTGATGAGATGAAGGTGAAAATCAAAGATAAAGACATTAAAACAATTAAAAGTTAAAAGTTTATAGCGGCTTCGCCGTATAGCAAGAAGCACTATTGCAAGAATGCCCTATAAACTATTAACTATAAATTATAAACTTATGAAAAGGATAGTTTTTGCAACAAATAACCAGCATAAACTCCAGGAGATTCGCGACATCCTGGGCAGCGACTACGAGGTAGTATCGCTGAAGGAGATAGGATGCGATGTGGATATTCCTGAAACAGGCAACACATTGGAAGAGAATGCCTTGCAGAAGGCGCAGTATGTTTATGACCATTACCACGTAAGTTGCTTTGCCGATGATACCGGTCTGGAGGTAGAGGCACTTGATGGTGCCCCTGGCGTTCATAGTGCCCGCTATGCTGAGGGTACCGACCACGACAGTGAGGCAAACATGGCTAAGCTGTTGAGAGAACTGAACGGCAAGGAAAAACGCCAGGCCCGCTTCCGCACCGTTATCTGCTACATCGAAAAGCAGGATGTATGTCCTTGCGGCTGCACCAGCATCAAGAAAATCCACCAGTTCGAGGGTATCGTAAACGGCCATATCGCCACCGAGAAACATGGTACCGAAGGCTTCGGCTACGATCCAATCTTCGTTCCGGAAGGATATGACAAGAGCTTTGCCGAGCTAGGTGAGGAAATCAAGAACGGCATCAGCCACAGAGCCAGAGCCGTGGCTAAATTGGCAGAGTATTTGAAAAAGAAATAATATTCATTCTTGTTCAATACAGAATAGAATAACATTATAACAAAGAAAAGGCATCATGATCAGGACACTCAATTCCCTGCGATTCATTCTTATCCTAATGATTGTGATTTCGCATTCCACCCTACCCATATCCCAAGATTTAATCAATTACTTGGGCGAGTTTCCTGTTGCCATTTTCTTTGTTATCAGTGGTTTTGTACTCTCTTTAAGCAAAGGAGAAAAACTACAGAAAGAAGTATTGGGAAACAGAAATTTTTTCCTTTCCCGTATCATCAAACTCTATCCTCTTCATATTCTGATTCTCGCCATTCTCATATTAATGGATTGGCGATTAGGGCGTATATTACCATGGTATCAGATTCTATCCCATTCGCTGTTGATACAAACCTGGTATCCGGCACATGACTTTATGGCTCATCTCAATGCAGCTACATGGTTTATTTCTGATCTTATCTTCTTCTATCTTATATTTAAGTATTTATACGCTTGGATTATGCGACATTTCTGGTTATACTTATTAGCAACAATAAGTATATATATGGCAGTTTATATCAGTATCTCGCTCTGTGCACAAGCAGATTATTCAGCCGGCTACATTTATGCCCACCCATTATTCAGAATGATAGATTTCATAATAGGTATCCTTTTATATAAAGTATGCAGATCAGAAAAAGGTAAAAAAATAGCAGATAAGATAACAAACTCAACTTCTTTCTGGCAAGTAAACCTATCGGATATGGGAGTGGTATTGCTGTTTATCGCAATGTATTTCCTATCAATCCATTGCAATCCGAACATTCGCTGTGCCATTATTTATTGGATACCATCAGCCATAACCGTGTTCTATTTTACAGCAAGAGATCAAGGTAAAGGTTGTTTTATTAGGATATTCCATAATAAACTCTTGCTATGGCTAGGCAGCATCAGTTTTGAAATATTTCTCTGTCATAATCTCTGCTTTCGCATCATACAGAGTATATTTCTTAAACGATATGGAGAAGGAAATCCACATCAAGAATTCCAATTCATCCTATCCCTCGCTTTTATTATCCTCACAGCATGGATAGCAAAGAAAGCTATCGTTTTACCCATCCAGCATCAACTTCAAAAATATCTATAAGTATCTGTTTATAAAAACAATAAATAATTATATTTGCAGTTAATATAGTATTAGGCTTTAAAATAACAGACAATGAAGACAATAACATTATTAATTACAATACTATTCATGGTACTTCCCTTATCGGCCACAGATAAGGAAAGTTGGGAAATATACACCAGTTATAATGATATAACAGAAATCGAGCCAGCAGGAAACCTAGTGTTTGCCTTAGCATCTAACGGACTTTTTTCTTATCATATAAAAAATGGTTCAGTTACTACATACGATAAAGCAAACACTCTTTCCGACTTTGATATTAATCATATAGCTTGGAATAAGACTACCAAAAAATTGGTAATTACATATACCAATGGCAATATTGACCTGTTGGATGCCAATGGAAATGTAGTTAATGTGCCTGATTTGTATCTGAAAAGTATGACAGATAATAAACAGATAAACCATATAAATATAAGTGGGGCAAATGTTTATTTATCTCTCTCTTTTGGAATTATTAAACTAGATACAAAAGAAGGAAAAATACTCGATGCATACAAGTTGGGCTTTAATGTTAACTATAGTTATATAGAAGACAACTGCCTTTATGCAGCTTCGAAAGAAGCTGGCTTATATAAAGGAGTTTTAAAGAATAACTTGTTAGATAACAATAATTGGGAAAAAGCCGGTAATTTCAAAGAACAAACAATAAATTCTACTAACGTCTATGATACAACTAATAAATATTGGTGGACGGTAAAAGAAGGCAAATTGACATACTATACCTTAAATACTGATAAGGAAAAAATATATCAAACGGAAGGTATTATTCCTGATGGTCCTGCATCTAATAAATTCTACCGTTTATACATTAATAAAAATAAATTATATGCAGTAGCGGGTGCTTGGTCACAAGAAAAAGACTGTAATAACATGGGAGAAGTGCATGTTTGGAATGGAGAAAAATGGGAAGAATTTGAGCAACCTTCAGATGCTTCATTAGGCCATCTGTACAGAGACCTGCTCTATCTTGACTTTGACCCATCAAAAGAAGGACATATCATGGTAGGTTCAAAGGCTGGATTATATGAATTTCAAGATGGAAAATTCATAAAGTGTTACAATAAAGACAATACAAGCGTTATTACATCACCGTTGGGTAATAATTATACTATTATTTCATCCGTAAAATATGATGCAAGAGGAAAATTATGGCTTTTAAATAGCTTAGGAGATAATTCTATTCTATCGTTTGACCAAACTACACAAGAATGGAAACACTATCCTCATTCGGAAATAGGTTCTAATGACAGATATAATCTAACAGGATTAATTATCGGCAAGAATAATGGGAATATATGGTTTGTAAACAATTATTATGAAAAGAATAGACTATATAAATATAACTATAATACAGATGAATTAACAATGTATGGACCTACATTTACCAATGAGGATGGAAGAGACATTACTCCAATTTACGTACATTGTTTGGCAGAAGACAGAAATGGTAATATTTGGATAGGAACAACATCTGGTCCTCTTTATCTTTCAATGTCAGACATCAAAAATGGTAACAATATATTTACACAACATAAAGTACCTCGTAATGATAATACTAATTATGCAGACTATCTATTAGATAATAGTAATATACGTTGTATAGCAGTAGACGGAGCAAACCAGAAATGGTTCGGTACCGATAATGGAGTATATTTGGTTAGTGATGATTGCAATACACAAATTTATCATTTTGATACAGATAATTCTCCATTAATATCGAATATCGTATATAGTATTGCTGTCAATAACAATACAGGAAAGGTATATTTTGCTACAGATAAAGGACTGTGCTCTTTCAATAATGGAATTGTCGGTTCTAACTCTGAAATGATCAAAGATAATGTCTATGCATATCCAAACCCGGTGAAACCAGATTATACAGGCAAAATAAACATCGTTGGATTATCTTTCAATGCTAATATTAAAATTGTATCAACAAATGGAACTTTAATAAACGAAGGCAGAAGTGCAGGAGGCAGTTATTCCTGGGATGGTTGTGACCTAAACGGCAAGAAAGTAGCCAGCGGTATCTACATGGTAGAAACTGCGACAGAGAGTGGTGAAAAGGGAATTGTTTGTAAAATAGCTATTATTAGATAAAAGACTATCAATGACAGAAAATAATATATTATCACGTCAAAATACTTTATGGATGCAAGGTGTATCAGCATTATTAATCATGCTGATGCACTTTGTTATGCAGTTAGAGAACTATCTTCGCTTTTTTAATATTTTTGATAGCGTTGCTGTTGCTGTTTTCCTATTTATTTCAGGATTTGGAATTAATGAAAGCCATAAAATAAATGGCATCAATAACTTTTGGAAAAAGAGATTTCTTCGTGTAATCATCCCATGCTGGACTATCTTTTTATTTCAACTACCATTCGTTGAACATTTTAATTCAGTACAACTTCTAAAGAATTTGACTTTTTACGCTTCAGATCTCTGGTTCGTCGATTATATCATACGATGGTATCTTGTATATTGGATAAGCAGAAGATTTTTTACGAAAAATACGAAATACATTCTTTTTGTTTTTGGAATATATAATGTATTCCAGCAACAACTATATAGTGAACAAGCTTTCTCCTTTTTCTGTGGATACTTAGCATCAGAATATGTTGGGAAGCTGAACAAACTAAACAAAAAGCATGTATTGAAGTATACTTTCCTAAGCGTAATATACGGAATTATATTCCTGTTAATCAAAGAAATACCAACTATTCAGCAAATAAAGGGATCGATACTGTTTAATGTTATACTGCTTAACATTAAACTGCCGTTAGCTATGTCTATCATAGCCGCACCTTTCCTTTTTCCACTATTAAAAAAAATTGGTATATTCAATAAATTAGGTAAAATCAGTTACGAATTATATATAGTTCATTACAACTTCATGCCAGCCATCACTGGTATTATATCCATATTCATCTATTCTGCATATTCAATTATCATAAGTGTTATTTTCAGAAGAATCAATCAGCTTCTAAGTAAAAAAAGCTATTTCATTTATAGCTTAACAGGCATTCTCTATATAGGGATATGCTATACACTCATGTGCAAATATAGTATGAGAGTTACAGAACACTATGGATACATCTGTATTGGATACGCTTTAGTTTTGGCTTTAGGTCTACTCTTCTTTGCAACAAAAGAAGAAGAAGAGAAAAAAATAAACAAATATTTACCCTATCTGTTTGCTGCAACAACTACAGTTCTTGTAATAGGACTATTGATAGTACAATACCATTTTGACCCTTTGACCAACAAAGTTGATCGATGGTCAGCCTTAGCTTATCCTATCCAAAATCTTTTCAATGGACAATTTCCGTATTCTGCCAAAACACATCTAGGCGGAAATGCATCACCATTTCCTATATGGCTGGTATTCCATATACCATTCTATCTATTACAGAACGTAGGATTATCAGAAATATTCACTTGCATGATATTTATCTACAGTATTAAGTTATTATCAGGTTACAAAGCAGCCATCAAGGCTACACTTTTATTGTTCCTTTCTATTAACCTTTGGTATGAAGTAGCTGTAAGAAGCGATCTCATATCAAACTTCTTTCTGCTAGCAGCTTTTATCAATATACTGCAAGTCTATCAAATTAATTTCAAACAGCACCCATGGATTCTGTCTGTGTGTGTAGGTTTATGGTTATCTACCAGACTGAGCGTAGCATTTCCTCTGTTCATTCTATTTTTTCCATACTATATAAAATTAAAAGTAAAGAAGCAGATTCTTATCCCACTTCTTATTGTGGGAGTATTTGCAATGACATTTCTACCATTAATATTATGGGATGCCAAGGAGTTATTTGGAGCTGAAAATAATCCTTTTTCCTTACAGTTTAGACAAGGTAGCCCTATTGCAACAATATTCCTTGTTACAATAACTCTTACCATGTCACTAACCTGGAAAGGTAGTTACCAATTTCAGGTTCTATATTCTGTTATAATACTACTGCTCATCCCAATAATCTCCTATGGATATTCTATGTATATTTATGGGAATTGGACAGATATATTTAATTCAAACTACGACATAACCTATATAGATGCAGCCATTCCATTTGCAATAACAATTCTATCTCTTCCTAAACTTAAAGGCTGACGTAATAGCCTAGTTTATAGAGTTTAAATATGAAAAGAGAAGGCATATTGCTACAAAGATTCATAAGCTCCCAACCTTTACAGAGAGCATGAAACTTTCGGAAAGCGCCCAGAAGATGAAACTTTCTCAAGATATTTCTTGCATGCAATAATGGAGAGTAATCATTCAACTCTCCTTCAAATGCATGCAAAGTACGTAATGCTTCTTCTATTTTTCGAAGATAAACCAGATTTTCCTCAAACTCAGTATAGGCAACAGGATTATCAATATGGGTTACTTTTATCTTCTTTTCACTTAATGCCTTTCCCAGCAAAACATCCTCATAACCATACCCCTTAACCTGTTCATTATAAGGAACTTGTTCCAATACAGACTTATGATAAAAGAAATTGGTTGTACGAAAGGATTTATAAGGTTCAGACTTTCTCACTATATATGAATGTTTAGATTCTTCATGCTTTTCGTATCTAAAACGCAAATTCTCACGACATAATTGAACAGTAAGAGAACCACCATCCACACAAACTCCTCCACAGGCAACTTCTCCAACCCGAACACCACAACTAAGATAACGTATCAAAAAATCATTATTCACTAATATCAACCTAGCATCTATCATTAAATGCCACTCATACTTTGCCTGTCTAACTAATGAATTTCGCATCGCAGCACGACAATCATGATGTTCTGAACATATATAACGACAATTTGGCAAAAGAGTCAATGAATAATTATTTTCAATAGTTTTTTTATTAGTACTACCATCATCAAAAACAATAATTTCATAACACAAACCAGAAACAGCTTGTGCTTGTTTATGAAGAGATTTTACCAGCGAAGTGGCTTCATCATTATAAACAGGAATAAGTATAGACAGCTCTTGTATAATCATACTATTTAAACGAAAATAATCCTGTTTTATTGCTAATAGCAAGGAGTATATGATAAGAATTATTAAATATAACAAGTATTTTTGGTAGATAAATTGAAATATCGTATTTTTGTGAATAAATAAATCTCATTATTATTATATAAAATGGAAATAGTATATGTTATAGAAGATTTTTCAATAAAAGGTGGAGCAGAACGAATTATTGCTGAAAAGGCTAATTATTTAGCCTCAAGATTTCAACATCATGTTACTATTGTTTCCATATATCATGATGAGCATCCTATAAGCTACCATCTAGAGGAAAGCGTGGATTTCATCTCTCTTGAAATTCCGTTCACTCCCAAAAATAATTCTATTCTATTAAAAACTCTTTTTAGAATAATAACAATAGGAAAAATTATCTTTAAATTTCAAACTATTATCAATCGTATCCAACCTAAACTCATATTCTATACTATGAGTTTGGGAGCTATCTTATTACCCTTAATCAAAACAAAAGCAAAAAAAGTATACGAGTCGCATTCTGCTCGTTCATTTACTCCTTATCATAAATTATTTTTTCTTATGGAAAAAGCGGCCGATCAAGTAGTTTGCTTAACTAAAGGTGACGCTAAAGAATATAAACATACAAAAAAAATAAGTATTATACCCAATTTTATCAACACACCCCATAAACTAGTGGAAAACTATGACACCAAAAGAGTAATAGCTGTTGGTAGATTAGAATATGCTAAAGGATTTGATGTTCTTATAGAATGCTGGAAAAAAGTTGCAAAAAAATATCCAAACTGGCAACTCCATATCTATGGAGAAGGTAGTTGCTATGAACAATTACAACAACAAATCAATTTTCTCAATCTAAAAGAACAAATTATACTTTGTGGCAGAACCGATAATATATGGGATATCTATCCTAATTATAGTATTCAAGTTATACCATCAAGATATGAAGGTCAACCCATAACTCTTATCGAAGGGCAAGCCTGCGGAATACCAACTGTAGCATTTGACTTTAAATATGGTGCAAAAGATATTATAACCAATGGATATAATGGTTTTTTAATACCACAAGGGGATAAAAATAAGTTTTCTGAAGCAATCATACAAATGATAAGTTCAGAAAACCTGAGACAAAAATTTGGAATCCATGCTATAAAAGTAGGAAAACAATACTATCGTGAACAGATATTTCCTAAATGGGTAAAACTTATAGAACAATTATATAACACTTCTGTTTCTACATGAGTGAAATAAATAATTGTTCATACTCTTTTGCCACCTTCCTATAATCGTGGTATTTCATAACGAAAGAGATACTTTGGTGCGAGAGAGAGGTTAGATTTCCAGGAAGGAAAAAAGCCTGCTCGATGATTGCCACATTCTGAGATTCTGAATACTCAGGACTCACATTGATGATAGGGCGTAATTCTGTTTCACCAATGAACTCATAATATTCTTCCTCTCCTCCACCGATAACCACAGTACCACGTGCCATGGCTGCCAACGAATTCATGGATGGAGTATAACTGTAAAACTGATCTACCAGAACATCTGCTTCATCCAGCATCCGGCAATATTCATCATAGTCTACTCCTTCTACATATTTGAGTTCTATCTTACCAGGATTTTTCTTTGCCAGAATTTCCACAAAATGAGCTATCTTTAAAGCACCTTTCAGATACTCGCGCTTGGGTTGTAAACCTACAAGCACTTTGATAACCTCACCATTCCCTTTCTGCCTGTTTTCATCTATAGCAGGAATTATCATAGGGAGAGGAATATAGTAGAGTTTTTTATGAAATTCAGAAACATCGTAACAGAGGTAATATTCATAAAGACAGGCTATCAAAGCATCAGAATGATAAGATACAATATGCCAGCACTTATCAAACTGAGGCATGAAATGAAAAGCCATACGTTCTTTATTCTCCTCGATATTCTGTAATTTACCATTCCAAAAAGTATCAGAATAAGCTGGAATACCCTTGGCCTGTTGTCTGAACAGATGTGGGTCATCGGCAAAACAGCCTTTAATGATTCGCTTATTGGTAAGCTTGAGAAACCAGAATATCAGCATGTTCCACCACCCCATCAAAGGCACAAATTGATAGTTATGTACCTGAACAATATCATTTCCACATATCTTATGAAGATTGCAGACAATTTTCCACAACACCATAAGCCCGCTCCATCTTCCATAACGCTCCATATTACGGCGCAAGTCGATGTCACGAGGAGAGTTGTGCCAATCATTGCCGTCGGACATCAGCGTTACCTGATGTCCAAGTTCTACTAATCCCTTCTTGAGAGTATTATGTAGCAAACTAGACTCACCAACCAACAGAATCTTCATAACTTTATATGATACTTATTTATAAGATACTTGAATATAAGAAACTTAAGACAATTCAATATACCTATTTTCTACAATATAATCAGATTTGCGCAGTCCCATGCTTACCACCAGTTTTATGGCCATTTTCTCCAGGCAGAACTTCAATGGCATCCAGCGCTTTTCTTTTTCATCACGCCAAGGACTCATCGCTTTATACTTATCAAATTCCTTTTTCCATGGATGCTTGCAGTTCTTATACCATGGTTTAGGAATACCCGTAAAATGGATAATGGCCGGATGAGCCTGAGCTTCCAATATCTGTTCATCAAATTCCCAGGAGATAAGAGAATAACGCAAATCAAACCAATACTCATTCAGTACATTATATTTGATAGGTAATACCAACTTAGAATCCTTGAACAGATAGTTCAGTACATCCTGATCATGACATCTCAACCTTTCCGTATTAGATTTCACATAATCAAAGAATTTGAGAAGCACCTGCTTTTCACGCCAATATTTCAGATTGACAACTAACATACCTGCATTAAAATATCCCAAAGTTTGGGGATAACGCAGGCGATTATAGTGTTCTATCTTATTATTATAACTATCTGGAACAGCAGCAATTGCATAGTTTTCAACAGAAGTATTCCACAATTTAACAAGTTTATCCACAACCAGAATATCGCCATCTAGATAGATAACCTTATCAATATCAGCAGGCAGAATTTCCGTAAGATACAAACGATAATAAGTAGCAAACGAAGTTCCTACATGATCTACCTGAAAATCCAGACCAACTGGAAAATGTTTGAAAATCTCATCGCTGATAAGATAGAAATGAATTGTTTGCTGATAACGGGCAGCTATGGTTCTGATAGGATTCAATAATGCAGCAGAATTCTGATCATGCAAGAGATGTACATTGACAACTTCTCCTCTGTTGCTCTCAAACAAAGAGGTCAACATAATACCGGTCGGCATGATATATTTACTATCAGTAGAACAAACTATTTCCATTTTTATGTTTTTTGTACTACTATTAATACGTAAATTAAATCTTTTTATTATCTTTGCAGTCATAAAAAAGAATAACTTATGCAGAAAGATTTAATATCAGAGATATCTTCACCATTGGTGAGTTTCATCATTACTACAAGCAACCATCAGAAGGAATACCTTGTAGAATGCATCAATAGTATCCTTCAGCTTTCGCTCAATGCAAAAGAGAGAGAAATAATTCTCGTTGATGATGGTAGCGAAGAATTGGTAGCCAGCCAGATAAAAGAGTTGCTGGATAACCTGCTCTATTTAAGATTACCAGGCTTAGGCAGCAGTATGGCACGCAACTATGGCATATACTTAGCCAAAGGAAAATACATCCAGTTTATAGAAGGAGATGATTATCTTCTTCAGCCAACCTATGAACATTGCCTTGACATCGTGAGATTCCATAATCCAGATATCGTTACATTCTGTTTCAGCAAGGATGATACAGGAGAACCGTCTTACGAACTTCCTACCCCAATCAGCGGCACAGAATACCTCAACAACAATACCCTTTTAGGCTCAGCCTGTTCCTATATATTCCGCCGCGCCATTGTGGGGAGCCTGCTGTTCTCACCAAACATCAGTTTTGGCGAGGACGAGGAATTTACACCACAACTCTTCTTACGGGCAGAACGAATATTCAAGACTCAAACCTCACCTTATTATAATAGAGTGGATAAATACGCGCCTGGCGAATTAGAAAATAAGGATAAGATAGATATCCACATGGACAATAAACTGGAGGTGATTCTACATCTTCAGAAGTTGCTCGATACGGTTCCTGTAGCAGAGCGCCAGGCACTCAACCGCCGTATAGCCCAGCTCTCGATGGATTATCTGGTTAACAATATCCGTTTGAAGCATTCATTGATATCCTTGAATCATGCGATCAGAGAATTAAGGAAACACGGATTATATCCTCTTCCGAACAAAGAATATACCAAGAAATATATGATGTTCAGAAAGATGATAAGTACATACGTAGGACGAATTGCACTTCTCTTTCTTATCAAGAAATAAATGAATGAAGGCATAAAGATTTCTCCCATCCGGATAAGCATACAGAGGAATAAGAGAAAATCCTATATAAACAAAAATAGAGCATTCAAATCACTTGAACGCTCTATCTTTATAATTAGATTAAATTTTCTAATATTATTTGTATAAGTAAAAGATGATGAAATGACGTTTCACAACGTCCGTTTGTTTTAACTGATGCAAAGATACGACGATTTTTGTCTATAAAGTCGTAAATTATACATTTTATGGTAGCGAAATATGATTTTTTCACCCATAAAAAACAAATTTTACCACTAATCTTATAATTTTCACCACATCATTCTACGATAGTGATAACATCTTTTCTATTGGTTTGACCGCTTTTTTCGCTATTTCAGGAGCCACTTCAACTGTTGGCCAACCAAATTTCAATGCATTATATATCTTCTTGAGCGTATTCATCTTCATATACTCACACTCATTGCAGCTGCAACCTACTCCACCCTCGCTTACCTCTGGAGGTACGGGATAGAAAATTACGTTAGGACAATTACGCTCCAGCTCATGCAGGATACCAGCCTCTGTAGCGATAATATACTCCTTGATTTCAGGATGCTCTTGGGCATAATGCAACATGGTGGCTGTAGAGCCCTTTACATCAGCTACAGCAAGTACTGGTGCCTTACACTCCAGGTGAGCCATCACAACAGCCTCAGGATGCTTCTGCTTCAGTTTACCTATAGCCTCTACAGAGAATTTCTCATGTACATGGCAGCCACCGTTCCAAAGCAACATATTGCGGCCTGTAATGCTGTTTATATAGTTACCGAGATTATAGTCTGGACCAAAGATGATTTTTTCGTCCTGTGGGAAACTGTCAATCACCTTCTTGGCATTACCGCTTGTCACTACACAATCAGTTAGCGCCTTCACTGCAGCCGTGGTGTTTACATAACTCACAACCTTATATCCTGGATGCTCTTCCTTGTACTTTTTCAAATCCTCAGCCTTACAGCTGTCAGCAAGCGAGCAACCAGCATTCAAGTCAGGACAGATCACAATTTTGTCAGGACTCAAGAGTTTGCATGTCTCAGCCATGAAGTGCACGCCACACATAACCATTAGCTGGGCATCGGTTTCTGCAGCTTTACGAGCCAAAGCCAGAGAGTCGCCAACAAAGTCGGCGATGTCCTGAATCGCACCTACCGTATAGTAGTGGGCGAGGATAATAGCATCTTTCTCCTTGCAAAGCTTTCTGATTTCAGCTTTCAAGTCCAAGGCTTCGTCAACAGGTTCGTCAACGTATCCTTTCTCAATCCATTCTTTTTTCACCATAACATTCATATTATATTTCTTATTTTTTATTTTTTTAAAAGAGAATATAGAGATGATGATATGCCGTGGATAAGTGGATAACATTCTGCATAAAAACTTGCGTATTTCGTTATCCAAGTCTTATTCCTGTTTATCCGCAGAGGCCTTTGAAATCTTTTTCTTGTCTCTTAATGCATTAACCGGTTTATCAACATTTCCCCAATTCGGTGCAAAGTTAATAAGTTTATATCTTTTTTCGGTCAAAAACTGCGAAAAAGTTTCTAAAAACTTAATAATATCTATGTGGATATCCTCTTTTTGTTGGTTTGAGATAGGTATGTGTGGATATTTACAAACTTATTAAAAAGTTATTATTGGGGTTTTCCGTACACTTATCCACGCTTTTGTGGAAAACAAAAAAGAGCAGAAATCCATCAGGATATTCTGCTCTCTGGTCGTATGCTCGGCATGAGCTTATTCTAATGGGTGCAAGTCCCTAACAAGCCCTAATAGCGGGAATTGTATAGCCAATAGCAAGGGTGTCCACTGCGAGATGGAATCTGAAAGAAGCTGGCGGCAAACATCTGACCTAACGTAGAGAAACTTCATATAAGGCATTTGACCATGGATGAGATTGCCACACAAATCAAAGTCCTATAGCTATTCGGAATGGTTGGTGTAAATGAAGTGGGTATAAGATGGAAAGAATAAGCCCTTATCCGAGGAGGTCTCACGGACATGGCGATTAGTTGCCTTTACGAAAGTCATGGAGTAAAGCTTGCTGTGAGAAGTCAGCAGATGCCATAGTAGTGGAGTTCTGGATAACGCTCCATGAAGGGCAGAACCTATAAATTAAACGATAGTAATTGAAACGTACCTTATGAAGGAAAGAATGCAGAAAACATTGGCAGAAGTCAAGGGCTGCCCACAGAAAGATAGGACGGAATCCGAAGGATATGTGGGAGCGCAGACCTTCATGTGGATATGTGAAGACAACATCGTGGAAGTACCATTTGACAAGGAACACTTATTGGAGCGCATCATCAGTCCTGATAACCTACTCAAAGCCTACAAGGCTGTGCAGCGTAACAGGGGCTGTAGCGGTATCGACAAGATGTCATGTGAGTAAATGCTTCCTTGGCTCTTGGCTAATAAGGATGCCCTAATCCGTTCCTTGCTTGACGGTTCATACCGTCCGAACCCAGTAAAAAGGGTAGGATACCCAAAGACAATGGCAAGATGCGCCTGTTGGGCATCCCCACGGTTATAGACCGTCTGGTTCAACAAGCCATCAACCAGACCCTAACTCCCATCTATGAGCGTCAATTTTCTCCAAGAAGCTACGGCTTCCGTCCGAGAAGAGGCTGTCATGATGCCCTAAGAGGTGCTCAGAAAATAATCGATGATGGCTACATTTATGTGGTTGACCTCGACTTGGAGCGTTTCTTCGACACGGTGAGCCACAGTAAACTCATAGAAATCCTCAGCCGCACGATAAAGGACGGTAGGGTGATAAGCCTTATCCACAAATATCTCCGCAGTGGTGTGATGAACAAAGGTATGTTCGAGGCAAGTGAGGAAGGCACTCCCCAAGGAGGACCGCTAAGTCCGCTTTTGAGCAACATCATGCTCAACGAGTTGGACAAGGAACTCACTCGCCGAGGTCTCCCCTTTGTCCGCTATGCCGATGACTCGATGATATTTTGTAAGTCCAAGCGTGCAGCCAAGCGTGTAAAGGAATCCGTAACCCGATTCATCGAAAGAAAACTTCATCTGAAGGTAAGCAGGGACAAGACGGTTGTGTCCTATGTGCAAGGTGTGAAATACCTTGGTTACTCCTTTTATGTAATGAAAGGCAAATGCCAACTCACGGTACACCCAAAAGCCAAATCCAAGATGAAAGCCAAACTCAAGGAGTTGACTTCCCGAAGCAATGGTTGGGGATATGCCAAGAGGAAGCAAAAACTTGAAGAGTACATAAGGGGGTGGGTAGGTTTCTATCACCTTGCCAACATGAAACGTTTCCTCATGGAAACTGACGAGTGGCTAAGGCGACGGCTACGTATGTGTATATGGAAGTCGTGGAAGAGGGTGAAAACGAGAATTGCCAACTTGATAAAGTGTGGTATAGATAAATACCAGGCTTACATGTGGGGCAATAGTCGTCTGGGGTATTGGCGCATAGCTGGCAGTTACATACTATGTCGTGCGATAACCAACGAAAAGTTGAGCATGGCAGGCTATGCTACATTGATGGGTTCATACATCGAATGGCACCCAAAATAGGAACCGCCGTATGCGGAACCGCATGTACGGTGGTGTGAGAGGTCGGAAAACGAAAGTAGGAGAAAAACTACTTTGTTTTCCTCCTACTCGATTGAGTTATTTATATGGTTGGTTTTGGTTATAGGATTTTCATCTGTTTCTTTCTATTCAATACCTATTTATATATAGGTTTCTGATATATTATTATATATAGAAGTTCTGATTCCCTATCTTTTGTTCAAAACAGAATCAATTTTTTCTGTTACCAGTTCAGGAGAGATATTCTTCATACATGCGAAGTCTCCCCTAGCGCAAGGCTTGTTACCATAGATACTGCAAGGGCGGCAAGGTAAGTCAAGCTGTACGGCATTGGCAGGATCCTGATGCCAGCCCATGAAACCTGCGTATGGATGGGTAGCTCCCCAGATGCTTACTACAGGAGTGTTTACAAGCGATGCCAAGTGCATATTGGCACTATCCATGCTCACCATAACGTGCAGATGACTAATCAGGATGAGTTCCTGTTTCAATCCGTTAAGATGAGAAGAAGCGTTAATGAGCTGTGGATACTTCTCAGCCCAGTCGTTCATCACTGGTGTTTCGTCTTTACCTCCACCGAAAAGGAAGATATGAGCGTGTGGATGATTGTGGATAAGTCGCTGGATAACTTTTTCCATCAGTTGTATCGGATATATTTTTCCCTCGTGTGCAGCGAAGGGAGCAATACCAATCCACGGCTCTGTTATGTGCTTGTCTTCTAGTGAGATAGCGTTCTCTCCTACTCCGAACACCTCCTGTGGTAAGATACTTAAATCTCCTTGTTTTCCATCCCCATAGATAGATGTGAAATCCATGTGGATAGGATATCCAAGTTGTGCAAAAACATCAGCATAGTTTTGGAACGATGTAGGTTGCTGCACAAGTTTTTTACCATTAGAAGCTACCAGCTTGCGTTTTCCCTTGCGATGTTTGTCAATATGTGCAACCTTGAAGTTATCCAGGTTGAAGCGCATACGCAGATAATCGGAACGCAGCACGCTATGTAAATCGGCAATTGCTGTAAACTGTTTGGCTATCAATCGGCGATAGAGTGCGTTGAGTCCTTTCACCCCTTTGTACTCCTCCTTTATATCAGCTTCCATAAAGCCAACGTTAGGAGCCAAGTCTTCAAAGAAAGGACGGGCAAAGGGACGACTGAGCACAGTAATTCTAACTTTCGGGTATTGTTTGGCCAAAGATTGAATTACAGGTACGGTCATGGCTACATCGCCCATGGCTGAAAATCTAATTACCAGGATATGCTCAGTTTTCATCGTTTTTTTCTTCTATATATAATATAAGGTGAAAAAAGAGAGCCATACCTCTTATTATATAATAAGGTATATGCGCTCTCCTATTCTGTTTTTTTTATTTCTTGTAGAGTACAGGATTTGTTGAAGGATCGTTGTACATCTTCATCTGTCGGTAAACCTTCATGTATTTTCGTCCAGCCTCGATATCTTCCAAGAGTTGGTCGATAGCTGTAGAAAGGTCTACCTGCTGTTCCAGGAGTACATCCAGTTTGGCTTGGCATTTCGCTTTGTGCTCAGCCGAAGCTTCCGGGCGTTCCACCTGCTCCTTCATGTGATAAATCTTGAGGGCAAGAATACTCAAGCGGTCAACAGCCCATGCAGGACTCTCAGTGTTGATGCGTGCATCATCCAGAACCTTCACGTCTTTGTATGTTTCGCGGAAGTAAGTATCGATTTGCTCAACGAGGTCAGTTCTGTCCTGGTTGCTCTTGTCGATTCTGCGCTTTAATACGAGTGCTTCAGCCGGGTCTATCTGAGGATCACGGATAATATCCTCGAAATGCCACTGTACAGTGTCAATCCAGCACTTCAGATAAAGGCAGTTCTCGATGCTACCTTCCTGGTATGGATTATTGATTGGTGTATCAATGTTGTCTTTGATATGATAATCGGCTATCGCCTGATTAAATATCTTATTGGCTTTTTCTGTAAATGTCATAATGGATTTAAATGTTTAATTAATACCGTACAAAAGTAACAAAATAATCTGAAACGACCAACAAAAATGGAAAAAAATGCCAAAAATATGCACAATTAGGGGGTGTTTGTGCACAATAATGCACTTTTTTCGCCAAAATATTTGTTTATCTCAAAAAAAAAGTGTTCCTTTGCACTCAGATTTTTAATTAGAAATTGATTTATAAACATTTTAAAAGTTACAATTATGTCAGAAATTGAAAGCAAAGTAAAGGCAATTATCGTTGATAAACTCGGTGTTGATGAGGCTGAAGTTAAGCCAGAGGCAAGCTTCACAAATGATCTTGGTGCAGATTCTTTGGATACTGTAGAGTTGATCATGGAGTTTGAGAAGGAGTTCTCTATCTCTATCCCAGACGATAAGGCTGAGAAGATTGCTACTGTAGGTGACGCTATCTCTTACATTGAGGAGAACGCTAAGTAATTTAGCAGCTAAATTATACTAAATGGAATTAAAGAGAGTTGTTGTAACAGGTCTCGGTGCTGTGACTCCAGTTGGTAATACTCCTGAGGAAACTTGGGAGAGCCTCCTTGCTGGTAAGAGCGGTGCTGCGCCTATTACTCATTTCGATACAACCCTTTTCAAGACCAAGTTCGCTTGCGAGGTTAAAGGCCTGAACATCAATGATTGGATTGATCGTAAGGAAGCTCGCAAGCTTGACCGTTATACCCAGTTGGCTATGATTGCTGCCATGCAGGGTGTAAAGGATGCTAATATCGATCTTGAGAAGGAAGACTTGAACAACGTTGGCGTTGTATTCGGTGTAGGTATCGGTGGTATCAAGACTTTCGAGGATGAGGTGAAGTACTATGGTACTCACGAGGAGAATGGTCCTAAGTTTAACCCATTCTTCATCCCTAAGATGATTGCAGATATCGCTTCAGGTCAGATTTCCATCCACTTTGGATTCCACGGACCAAACTACACTACTACATCTGCATGTGCTTCTTCAAGCAATGCATTGGCTGATGCCTTCAACCTGATTCGTTTGGGTAAGGCAAACATCATCGTTAGCGGTGGTGCAGAGGCTGCTATCTGCGCTTGTGGCGTAGGTGGTTTCAATGCTATGCATGCATTGTCAACACGTAATGATGACCCAGAGCATGCTTCACGTCCGTTCAGCGCAAGCCGTGATGGATTTATCATGGGCGAGGGTGCAGGTTGCTTGATTCTCGAGGAACTTGAGCACGCTAAGGCTCGTGGTGCGAAGATTTATGCTGAGATGGTAGGTGAGGGCGAGAGTGCCGATGCTTATCACATCACAGCATCTCATCCTGAGGGTCTTGGTGCTAAGCTCGTTATGGAGCGTGCACTTGCTGATGCCAATCTGAAGCCAGAGGACATTGACTATATCAATGTTCACGGTACATCTACCCACGTAGGTGATATCTCTGAGGCTAAGGCTATCAAGGCTGTCTTCGGTGATGCAGCTTACAAGCTCAACATCAGTTCTACCAAGTCAATGACTGGTCACCTCCTTGGTGCTGCTGGTGCAGTAGAGGCTATGGCTTGTGTTCTTAGTGTGAAGAACGATATCGTTCCTCCTACTATCAACCACGAAGAGGGTGATGATGATCCAGAGCTCGATTACAACTTGAACTTTACCTTCAACAAAGCTCAGAAGCGTGAGGTTCGTGCTGCATTGAGTAATACTTTCGGATTCGGCGGTCACAACTGCTGTGTAGTATTCAAGAAGTATGCTGAATAATTTTATAGATAGGATAAAGCTCTCTTTCCGCAAGGATAAAGAGCTTTATTTGTCTTTATATGAAATCCTCGGTTTTTATCCTCACGACATCAGCTACTACAAGATGGCGCTGTTGCACAAGAGCATCATGCACCGCAATTCTAAGGGAAAACCAGTGAACAACGAGCGGTTGGAGTTCTTGGGTGATGCGGTTTTGGATGCTGTAGTAGGAGATATCGTGTACCAGCATTTCCCTGGCAAGCGTGAGGGATTCCTTACCAATACCCGAAGCAAGTTAGTGCAGCGTGATACGCTGAATAAACTGGCACAGGAAATGGGCATCAACCAGCTGATTCTTTCTAATGGCCACAGTTCTTCTCATAACAGTTATATGGGAGGAAATGCGTTCGAAGCTTTGGTAGGTGCCATTTATCTGGACCGTGGTTACGATGCCTGCATGTATTTTATGCAGAAACGTATTCTGGCACAAATGATAAACATCGATAAGGTGGCTTATAAGGAGGTTAACTTCAAGAGCAAACTCATCGAATGGAGCCAGAAAAACCGCGTGAAGCTGGATTTCGTTATGCTAGACCAGCAAAAAGACAAGAATGGTAGCCCGATTTTCACCTATCAGGTTGTACTCGAAGGTGTTGAAGGTGGAGTAGGAAAGGGCTATTCCAAGAAGGAAAGCCAGCAGGTGGCTTCTAAGACTAGCTTGGAAAAACTGCGCAAAGAACCACAGTATATTGATGCTGTGTTCACAGCTAAGGCTAACCGCACCAAGATGGAAGAGGAACCTGTTGAAAACGTGCCTAACACAGACGTGAAAGACGATTTCATCATCTCGCAGGATGCTGATGCACAAAACGCACCGGTAGAGGAGAAGCACATCAATGTTTTCAAAGAGGAGGTTTTCACAGAGAAATCTGCCGAAACTGCCCAGGAAACTGAAATGCAGGTCGAGGTGAAGGAGGAAAAGAAGGAGAGTGATGAGTTCGATTTGAGCGACATCACGGCTCAGCCTAAGGAATTATCAAGAGAAGAGATTATTGCCGCTGCCGAAGCGGCTGCTTTCGATAACGGTGAGTAAACTGTATCTCTTTCCGGATAGGAAATACGATTTAATAGAAGACTCCCATGAGATGGTAAATATCGCCACTTATGGGAGTCTTTTGTGTTGTATATTTCCTTTTTGTATACTTTATCTTACCCTTTTGTATTAAAAAATAGTAAAAACTTTCTCTATATCAAAAGTTTGATTTACTTTTGCATCTACTTAAATGATATATATCTAGATATGAGTTTAACAACGATAGTAAGTAACGTCTTCAAACCTCGGCAGAAGGAGTTGGAGAAGTATGTCTATGATGCAGAACATTTGCAGCATAAAGTGCTTATGCACCTTATAAATAAAGGAAAAAATACTGAATATGGTGTCAAGCATTTATTAAATACCACCAACAGTTATGATAAATTTGCACAGAATATTCCTGTCAATACCTACGAGGAGTTGAAGGGGGATATCGACCGTATGCGTCATGGCGAAAAGGATATTCTATGGCCGGGACTGGTAAAATGGTATGCCAAGTCATCTGGCACCACCAACGATAAGAGTAAGTTTATCCCGGTTTCTCATGATGGCTTGCATGGCATTCATTATGCCGGAGGCTTTGATGCCGTAGCCTATTATCTGCGCAATAATCCGAAGAGCAGACTCTTTGATGGCAAGAGCCTTATCTTAGGTGGAAGCCATTCGCCTAACTATAATGTGTCGGATAGTCTGGTGGGTGACCTGAGTGCTATCCTCATCGAAAATATCAATCCGCTTGCCAATCTGGTGCGTGTTCCTAAGAAGTCAACCGCTCTCCTGAGCGATTTCGAAGTGAAACGCGACCTTATTGCCCGCGAAACGATGAATAAGAACGTAACCAATATCTCGGGTGTTCCTAGCTGGATGCTTAGTGTGCTGGTGCGTGTCATGGAACTTTCCGGCAAGAAGCATCTGGAAGAGGTATGGCCTAATCTGGAGGTATTCTTCCATGGCGGTATTGCCTTTACTCCTTACCGCAAGCAGTATGAACAGCTCATCACTTCGCCGAACATGCATTATATGGAGACTTATAATGCCAGCGAGGGATTCTTCGGGCTGCAGGATGATCCGGCAGACCCAGCCATGTCGCTTATGATAGATTATGATGTATTCTACGAGTTTATCGCTATGGACGAATTCGGCAGCGAGAATCCTACCGTTGTGCCTCTCTGGGGTGTTGAGGTAGGCAAGAACTACGCTATGATCATCACCACTTCCTGTGGTTTGTGGCGCTATCTCATCGGCGATACGGTTCAGTTTACCAGCAAGAATCCTTATAAGTTTGTCATTACCGGCCGTACCAAGTACTTTATTAATGCATTTGGCGAGGAACTGATCATGGATAATGCCGAGAAGGGATTGGCTTATGCCTGCGAGAAGACGGGTGCTCAGGTTTCTGATTATACCGCTGCGCCGGTTTATATGGACAGTAATGCCAAGTGCCGTCACCAGTGGCTCATAGAATTCTCTCAGGAGCCAGCCAGCCTCGATGAATTTGCCAGTCTGTTAGACCAGAAGCTGCAGGAAATCAACAGCGATTACGAGGCCAAGCGCTTTCACGACGTTACCCTCCAGCATCTGGAGATAGTGAAGGCCAAGCCGGGACTCTTCAATGAATGGCTGAAGAGCAAGGGCAAGTTAGGTGGACAGCATAAGATTCCACGCTTGAGCAACAGCCGCAAGAACATTGATGAGATGCTCATGATGAACAAATAAAACAAGCTGCATGCTTCTTCCGCCTGAAGTTGAAGTGATGCTGCGATATTAAGAAGATATAAAGAATGATTCAATTGAACGACATAAAGAACAAGTTGAAGGCAAATTCACTGTTTCTGCCTTTCTACGTCTTAGCTTTCCTCATGTTGGCATCCTGTGCCAAGATGGGACAGCCGGATGGTGGTTGGTTCGACGAAACTCCTCCTAAGGTGATTGGAGCTTCGCCAGCCGATAAGGGCGTAAATGTGAAGCAGAAGAAGGTGAATATCTATTTCGACGAATATATCAAGGTAGATAATCCTACCGAGAAAGTGGTTGTTTCGCCTCCGCAGCTCGAAGTGCCTGAAATCAAGGCTTCGGGCAAGCATATTCAGATTTCTCTGGTAGATTCGCTTAAGCCGAATACTACCTATACCATCGACTTTTCCGATGCCATCAGCGATAATAACGAGGACAATCCGATGGGAAACTATACCTACAGTTTCTCTACCGGCGAGGTCATCGATACGATGGAGGTGTCGGGATATGTGCTCGAATCAGAGAATCTGGAGCCTATCAAGGGTATTCTGGTAGGTCTTTACGCTGATCATGCCGATTCAGCCTTCAAGACCAAGCCTATGCTGCGTGTAAGCCGTACCGACAGCCGTGGTCGCTTCGTCATAAAAGGTGTGGCTCCGGGCTCTTACCGCATCTATGCCCTGCAGGATATGGATGGCAACTATATGTTCAGCCAGAAAAGCGAAAAACTCGCTTTTTCTCATGATATTATCGTGCCGTCAAGCAAGCCGGATGTACGACAGGATACTACATGGATTGATTCCTTGCATATCAAGTCGATAGATCAGGTTAATTATACTCATTTTCTACCGGATAATGTAGTGCTCCGTGCCTTTACCGAACAGGTTTCCGACCGCTTCTTCCTCAAGGCAGAGCGTCAGAAGGCCAACTGCTTCTCGCTCTATTACAGTTATGGTGATTCTATCCTGCCACAGATCAAGGGCTTGAATTTTAATGAGAAAGATGCCTTTATTCTGGAAAAATCGGAGAAGAACGATACGCTTACCTATTGGATCAAGGATACGGCGCTGGTCAATCAGGATACGCTGAATATTGAGCTTACTTACCGTATAACAGACAGTACGGGCGTGCTCCGCAACCAGACTGATACGCTCGAAATTCTTTCGAAGGAACCTTACGAAAAGCGTATGAAGGCGCAGGCTAAGGAACTGGAGAAATGGACCAAGAAGCAGGAAAAACTGAAGAAGAAGGGTGAACCTTATGATAGCGTGATGGCTGTAAAACCGCTTGATGTTCAGATGAGTGTCTCTTCTCAGCTCGATCCTGACAAGAATGTTATCTTCACCTTCAATACGCCGCTTGCCAAAGCCGATACAGCAGGCATTCATCTCTATGCCAAGCATGATACGCTATGGTATAGGGCGCCGATGGAGTTTAAGCCGCTGGGCAACCGCAAGTATATTCTGAGAGGCGAGTGGCGTCCGGACATAGAATATAGTCTGGAGGTTGATTCTGCCGCATTCCAGGACATCTACGGACTTGTATCTAAACCTGTGAAACAGGGTTTCAAGGTCAATTCCCTGGATACTTACGGCACGTTGCTTATTAATGTAACGCACGATTTCGACAATCATCCGCTCCTCGTTCAGCTACTCAATGCGCAGGATCAGGTGGTGAAAGAAGTGAAGGCAGTGAACGGAGTAGCCGAATTCTATTATCTCAAGCCGGAGAAGTATTACATGCGTCTGATAGTAGACCGCAACGGCAACGGCAAGTGGGATACAGGCTGCTATGATAAGGATGAACAGGCAGAAGAGGTGTATTACTATCCAGACGTGATAGAATGCAAGGCTAAATGGGATTTAACCGAGAGTTGGGATCCTACGGCCCGTGAACTTTCCCGCCAGAAGCCTGGTGCCATTACCAAGCAGAAGCCTGATAAAGAAAAGAAAGTTAAGAACCAGAATGCGCAACGTGCCAAGAAACTTGGCATCGAGTACATTCCTAAATTATAAAGAGTTATGAAAACGATCAAATCATTCGGGATTGCATTATTGCTACTTCTGGTCAGCACTACGGTGTCTGCCCAGTGTACCTTCCGTAATACAGCCTTCAAGTCGGGTGAGTTCCTTACTTACAATCTGTATTACAATTGGAAGTTTGTTTGGGTAAAAGCTGGTAATGCCAGTATGTCTATCGTCCAAACCACCCGTCATGGTAAGCCTGCTTATCGCGGTTCTCTTGTTACAAGAGGCAATAAGCGTGTAGATGATATCTTTGTGCTTCGCGACACTCTGCTCTGCTACAGCGGCACCGATCTGGCGCCTATGTATTTCCGTAAGGGAGCTCACGAGGGCAAGCGCTATACGGTAGATGAGGTATTCTACAGCTATTCTGGCGGTAGGTGTCATCTCAAGCAGCACCGTCAGCAGCATGATGGCAAGCATGTATGGAAGAATGCCACCTACGATGATTGTGTTTTTGACATGATGAACATCTTCCTGCGTGCCCGCAGTTTCAATCCTGCCAACTGGAAGAAGGGTTATACCGTAAAATTCCCTATTGCTGATGGAAAGAACCGCACTCCAGCTCAGATAAAGTTTGATGGTAAGGTTACCATCAAGGCAGATAATGGTGTGAAGTACCGTTGCCTGCGCCTTGCCTATATGGAGTATGAGAATCGCAAGTATAAGAGAATCGTAGATTTCTATGTAACCGATGATGAGAATCATATTCCTATCCGTTTGGATATGTTCCTCAAGTTTGGTGCTGCCAAGGCATTCCTCGTAGGAATGAAGGGTGTGAGAAATCCGGTTTCTTCTATCGTGAAATAAGATAAAACAAAGCTCTCGGTGCATGATGCATCGGGAGCTTTGTTATTAATATGGCTGTGCAAGCAGATTATTTCGGCAGCGATATGGTGAACTCCGACCATTTGCCTTTCTCGCTTTTTACGCTTATCCTGCCGCCATGGGTGTTGATTACCTGCAGCACGTAGTTCAGGCCGATACCGAAGCCGTCACGGGTTTTCCTGGCATCCTTTTCGTGCTCTGCAGCACGCTCAAAGCGGTTGAAGATGGTTTTCAGCTCGCTTTTGGCAATGCCGATACCTTCATCGAATACTTTGATATATACGTTCTTATCATTTTCTAGGGTGGAAATCTGGATATTGATTTCTTCCTTAGAGTATTTGGTGGCGTTATCCACCAGGTTGCTGATGGCTTCCTTCAGATATTCCTCGTCGGCCAGGGCGGTGGTGGCTCCTATGTGGGTGGTGATATGAATCGGTTTCGCCGATTTCGCCTTGTATTTATCCACCACATCCTCTATCATCGTTTCCAAATTTACTTCCGCCTTTTGAATATGCAGCTTGCCGTGCTCCAGTTTCGAGATGGTGAGCAGGCGGTTGATGAGAGCAAGCAGATGCTGTGCCTCGTCTTCTACGATGCAGAAGTATTTCTCCTTCATTTCCGGTTTCTTTTCCAGTACGCCGCTGTGCAGATACTTGGTTCCCATGATGATGGAGGTAAGGGGCGATTTCATATCGTGAACCATCGCATAGGAGAAGTCCTCGCGCAGCAGTCGCACCCTTTCCTGCTCATCAATATAATTAATCTGGTCGATGAGGCTCAGGATGATGACCACCGTGGTGAGGAGAGAGGTGAGAACGGTGAACTTGCTTTCGTAAAAGGCTGCGAGCAGGGCCTGTGCCCTGACATCCGGTGCCAGGTTCCAGGGTGTTTCAAACCCCATCTGGTGAACGGTCATCTCGAAGGAGTTCCACATCCAGAACAGCTGCATGCAGAGCACGGCTATCAGCGCCGTGGTGCTGAGTATTTTGGTTCTATTCGTTTTCATCTTTCACAAGCATTTCAGGCAGTTTCCTGCTCAGGGCAGCGAATCCGCCTATGGTTAATGCCGTACCGGCTATCAGGAGCAATATGCCGAGCACTTTCGATTCAAAATGGAAGGGAACCAGATTGGATACGAAATAAAGCACGAAGAGAATGATGGTGCTGCGTGTCTTGCCGTATATCCAGCTGCAATAGCAGAGGGTGATAAAACCGAGCACGGTCAGATCTACATTGATATCACCACTGGGTGTTACCGACATCATGCTGGCTGGCAGCATCATGATCGAGAGCGTGAGCAGCTGCACCCAACTCTTCTTGCCGCAGCGGATCAGTTCCTCCTGAATGGCGCCGAAGAATATGTAGGCAGATATAAACGATCCGTTGATATTAAAAGGCAGGAAGCCGAGATAGCTAATATCCATCATCTGCTTGGGAAGGAAGTCGAGATGGAAGAGATTCATGATGGAATAGAAGACCATGGTGAAGCCTAGAATCGGCATGGTGCAAATGGTCATCGCCTTCCATTTGGCTGCAGGAATCACCTTTCCAAGCGAGAACCTAGAGAATTTGTAATGTCCGAAGGTGAACCATACGATGAGTATGCCCAGAAATCCGATGACTATTATAAACGGATAGACGGATTCCTTCAGGGCTCCTATCTGCTGGCTGTGGGAGCCCGAATCCATGTTCATTGCCATGTAGAGTCCCACCAGGAATCCTCCCAGGAAGATGGTGATGAGATATTCTGCCAGAAACAGGATATAGTATAATATCGCTTTCAGCATAATGATGTCTTTTCTGTCTTTTTTCTTTATTCTAATTTGATTCTCGTATGATGTTATGAGGGGGGGTGGGGGATGTCTATTCTGCGATGAGTTTGAATCCCACACCTCTGATGGTTTTCAGTTCTACGCCCGGTTCGTCTTCCAGCGCTGTGCGGATTTTCTTGATGAATACATCCAAACTTCTGGAAGCAAAATAGTCTTTGTCTTCCACGCCCCAGAAGCGGCTCAACACGGCTTCGCGGCGCACCACCTCGTTTTTGTTTACTGCCAGCAGTTCCAGAATCTTTGCCTCTCGTGCGGTGAGCATTTTCTGTTTACCATCCTGCGTATCTTTCAGAGTAGCATGGTCGGCATCTAGAATGTATTTACCCAGTTTTATCTGGTTGCTGGCGTTTTCGCTGCGGGCTCCGGCTTTCAGCTGAAGCAGGCTATGTATATGAGCATCAAGCTCTTCCGGAATAAACGGCTTCTTCACATAGTTGTTGGCCCCGGCGGCATAACCTGCCTTCAGGTCTTTCGGCGAGGTGAGTCCGGTGGTAAACAGAATTATGGTTTTTCCGTCAACCTCGCGTATTTTCTTCACCATTTCTATTCCGTCCATGATGGGCATGTCGATATCAGATATGATAACATCGGGCTGAAAGTCTCTCCACGCCTTCAGTCCTTCCTTGCCGTTAACGGCGGTTTTCACCTCATATCCTCCGATGATATCCTCGAAGCAGCTTTTCTCCATATAGGCGAGGTTTTCATCATCCTCAACCAGGAGTAACTTAGTATCAGCCATAATCTTATCCGTTTTTGATGATTACAGCTGCAAAGGTACATATAAATTTTAATAAAGCCAAACTTTTGGTTGGGCTTTAACCTAAAGATAACAAAAAGGATATGGAATAAGAATGTGTATTGAAGGATAATTTTCTAACCTAAAACTAACAATTTATTAACATGATATTTTCAAAAATTAGATTAATTTTGTACACAGAAAATATTTCGAGTTATGTTTTATAATATAATATTGTTTATCATGAATACAAAAGTAAAAATTAAAAACTTAAGTGAGAAAGAAATGGTGATGAATTTTGCAGGTGCCAACTGGGCGAGTCAATTTGTGCAGTGGTTAGGAGCGCAGTATCACCTTGGAGTAGATCGCTATATGCGACAAATTGAAAAAGAAATGGAGGCAGGCACAGCTTGGCGATTAACGGATTAAAAATGAAAGCGAATATAAAGAAACACTTTGTTTGTGGGGGAGTAATACTGTTGTGTTATGTTTATCTTCTTACTCATGAAATAAGTGATGCTGAGGTTTATGGATTTTGGGCTGGTCTATGGCAAGGGGGTATTTTTCTACCAAAATTCATCATTTCTTTATTTTTAGATAACGTTAAATTTATTGCTAAAAATAGAACTTTAGGATACGACATTGCTTTTTTCTTCGTAAATATCGTTTCTTTATTCTACTTTGTAGCGGTAATCATTAAATCAAAAAGGGAGAAGCTTTGATGCTTCTCCCTTTTTGATTTAATGATACTTTGTTTGATTATCCACACTCTGCCAACCTTTTTGAAAATCATCAACAATTCCACAAATAGTGTAAATAATTCCAATAGGTCCGAAAAACTTGTTAAAGATACCACCTGCGAATACAGAAGTCATTTCTTTCGTAGAAAGATTTTCAATTCTTAATTTTTCCATTGTTTTTAATTTTTATTTATTAAACATGATTATATTTCATCAAATTGTTCGTGCCACAACCGACTATAGATACCATTTAATGCTAAAAGCGTCTGGTGATTACCTGATTCCGCGACTTTACCTTGATTTAGAACAATAATATTATTTGCAGTTTTTATTGTGCTTAGACGATGAGCAATAACTATGATTGTCTTGCCTTGTTTGGCTAAGGAATCAAGTGCTTTCTTAACATATCGTTCAGAAATGGAATCAAGTGAAGATGTTGCTTCGTCAAAGATAAGAATCATAGGATCTTTGTATAAGATTCGAGCGATAGCTATTCGCTGACGTTCTCCACCAGAAAGGCTTGCGCCATGTTCACCTATAGGAGTGTTGTAGCCATTCGGTAAACTGTCGACAAAGTCTTTTAAGCCTAATTGGTCTATGATATTGGTTATCTTTTTCATATCAGGATTGAAATCTCCCAATGCAATATTCTCTATAACAGTACCGGCGAATAGTTCTATCTGTTGTGGCACAGAGCCTATATAACGGCGCAAACTTTTATTGGTTAGGCGTTGAACCATATAACTGCCAATGTGTATCTCTCCCTCTTGCACAGAATAAATATGTTGTAAAAGAGAAACCAATGTAGTTTTCCCAGAACCACTTTCCCCAACTATAGCTGTAGTCTTGCCTGCCTCTATTCGCAAATTTAGTTTTTCAAAGACCTGTTTTCTAGAGCCATATCGGAAGTATACATTCTCGAAAACAATGTCTCGTATCATGTCTGGCTCAAGATCGAAACTCAAGATACTCTCTTCTTCAACTTCTAAATCCATAATTTGGAACAGTCGGTCTGCGGCTATCAGCGCATCTTGTATGGTCTGATTTGAGGTAATGAGTGAACTTATAGGAGAGACGACATATCCCACCAAAGTATAGAAAAGCATTAAAGTTCCAGGTGTAATCGTCTTGCCTATAACCAAGGAACTGCCCACCCATAATACCACGATGGTGATACCTGAAGATACGAATTGTACACCATTATTCGCCAAGATAGAACCATATATGCTACAGAAAGTATTCTTCAATAACACGACAAAACGGTTTTCTGTCTTGAGATTGGCAAAGTTTTCTACACCAAATCGCTTGATGGTTGCTATAGAGTTGAGTGACTCAACAAGTTGAGACTCTAAATCGGCGCTACTCTCCATTATTTTTCGTTGATACTTACGATTGAGACAGTTGAACCCCCAGAATATCAGTAAGAATAATGGGGCGGACGTAAGTGTTATCAATGCTAATTCCCACGAGTAAACAAACATAAGGAATACAGAGAAAACCAGTATCATTATATTTACTGTAAGGTCGATGGAAACATTATTGATAAAGTTTCTTATCTTTACAGCATCGTTAACACGAGAGATAATCTCTCCTACTCGCATAGTGTCGAAAAAATGTTGAGGAAGATGTAGCAAATGTTTGTAGTAGCCCAAGATGAGAGCAGCGTCGATACGCTGACCTGTTTTGAGAGCAATGATGCTCTTCATTGAGCCGATGAAGGTGCGCAATATTAGCAAAAGAATCATGATAATACTCATCAAGTTGAGCAAATTAAGATTCTCGTCAACCAATACGTAGTCGGTTATTTTACCCACATATATAGAGACAGAAAGCCCCAATATACTATAAACCAATGCGCCAAACAAAGCTTGCAGCATCATGCTCTTGTGTGGAGATAATAATTTCAAGAATTTTATGGTTATACTTGTCTTTTTGTTCCCTTTCTCGAAAGTCTCATTAGGCTCTAATAAGACTAGGATACCTGTCCATATTTTCTCGAATTCTTCACGGGTAGCCTTATGTATCTTGCCATCTGCAGGATCCATATAGGTAACACCTTTCTTACTTATTTTATAGAGCACGATAAAATGATGAAGTACCCTTTTGACAACGATATGGGCGATGGCAGGAACAGGTATCATGCCGATAACATCATACACACCTCGTACCCCCTTAGCAGAGAATCCTAGCTTTTGTGCAGCCTCAACCATACCGAGGATATTTGTGCCTTTCTGATCTGTATAGGCATATTGGCGTATTCTTGCTACAGGTACTTTCAGGCCATAATAGGCACACACCGATGCTAGGCAGGCTGCCCCACAGTCTGTAGTATCATATTGTTTTATCTTAATGCTTCTTTTCATCATCATAACTATCTATTCTGTAATATATTGGGTAGGATTAATCCATTCGTCTATGTTTTGGTATAGTATGTCAAACAAAGAGCGTTTGGTTATCATAAATCTCACGTTCGCCACCATTCCTTTCTTTAGGTATCCTTCCATGCCTGTTTTCTTCATGACGAGAAAATTTTGTTGCAATTGGCATTTTACCTTAAAGTAAGTGTTTCCTTTCTCTCCCGACATATAATCGGACGATATATAGATGACAGAGCCCATGACGGTGCCCCACTCGTTATAATTGAATGAGGTGATTTGAGCCTTAATAGGCATGCCTACAGAGATATAGCCAATATCGTTGGGCGAGACGTATGCCTCTACATATATGGTGGAATTAGGGCTGACGCTACAGATAGATTGACCTATCTGTACGCTGCTCCCACCGTAGATTCCAGAAAATTGCTCTATGGTGCCATCTACCGGGCTACGTAGTTCATACATATCTTTAACCTCAGCCTTTTCTTGATTTTGGGCAGATAGCATTTCCTTAAATTGGTTTTGATAATTGTTCAGTTCTGTTTGCCAAGTACTTAGCTGAGACTCTACTAGAGATGCAAATTCCTCCTTTTTGCTTTGATAAGTAAAAAGATACTTCTCATATTCTTCCTCAGAGACAAGCGACTTGTCGAATAGTATTTTTTCTCTGTTATATTCTCTTTTGGCTTGTTCGACGGCAACCTGTAATTCTTGTTTTTTGCTTACAAACAGTTGGTATTCCTGTAGGCGAGCAGGTGAACGAAAAACAGAAGGCTTACCGCCAAGAGACAAAGTCTTCAAGTCGGCAATATGTTCTTCGTAATCTCTTAAGCGATTGTCTTGATAGTTAATTTTTTCATGAGAAGAAGAGGCACGAAAGCGAAGAAGAATGTCTCCTTTCTTCACCTTCTGCCCTTCATAAACATATACTTCATTTACTATTCCCGAGATTGTCGCCTTGATTTCCGTTTTCTCGATGGCTGGTCTTATGACACCATTGCTTTGGATGGAAATATCAACATAGACGAATGGCAACAGAATGAATGCCAAGACTATGGTTGCTAAAACCACCCAATAAGTGGCTTGAGACTTTGTTGTGTGTTGATAGATATAGGTCTCAATGCTATTCTCTATCCAATCTGGAGGTAAAATCATATGCACGGTTTTATATCCATTGTGAGCATATCTATAATTCTTTTACTATCTTTGCTAATGTTTAGTTTATGTGAGAAATATAGAATATTCTATTATGAAAATATATTTTTAAAACACACAAAAGGGAACTCTGGCGATTTTTCATATGTTCCCTTTTGTTATTGCAATGAGAGACTCTAATTTGGTCTCTCCATAGGAGGAATATCTACACAACACCAGATAGTTCCGTCATTAAAAATATCTGGAAGTTTGATAGGTGGATTAGTGCCACCATCGTGTTCAACACTCTCTTTCTTGCTTAAAGGGATAAGCCCTATTTCTTCAAGTTTTTTCATGACTATAATTTTTTAATGATAAGTACGAAGTCTACCTTGTAGCAAATCGCATTCTTTAGATAGTCTTATTCTATTTTTGATTTAAAGTAATTTGCTATTTTTATAGCAAGCAAAAGTATTATGTATGAGAATAGACAACATGCAATGTTTATCACTAGGCAAGCCCATGCACTCCACTTGGGAGTGAAAATGATGATGCTACAAATTAGTGCTGATACTAATAATAAGTTCAACCAATTCCCTTTACTATAAAAAGCCTTGACAAAACTATAGGCAATAGGCAAATAGAAAAAAGATTCTATGGCTCTATTTGTGATTGTATTTTCATTATATATGTTTGATAAAATGATAGAAACAATCAATAATGTCAGGCCGATTAAAAAGTTATACTTTTTCATTATGTTAGTTATTTTTGCAGTCCAAATATAAGGACTGCAATATTAATAATCAGCCATACCTTCTCTAAAGCCTTTTTTTACTGAGGCTGAGGTTTCTCCCCAATGCCAGATACAATCGTAAACGATACCACCAGCTAGTGCACCTAACAAAAAAGGACCTATGGCAAAACCACCATTATTATTCGTCATCTCTGCTTTTGACAAACTCTTTAAATTTATTGTATTCATAATTTTATTATTTATATGGTAATACTGAAGGAGCAAAATTGTTTCTTTTAAAGGAAGCATATTCCTTACCCCATATGTATCCTAATACCTCCCACATATTGTCTAAACCTCCAAATTGCTCAACACACTCTTTCTTGCTTAAAGGGACAAGTCCCACTTCTTCTAACTTTTTCATAACTATAATTTTTAAGTAAAAAAATTACGATGCCTATGATAATGCCAAGTACTAAACCTATGCATAATCCTTTCAATCCCATTTCTATGACTTCTCTTTTGCTTTCTCTTTTTAGTTCTTATTTGCTTTCGATTTTATATGAGCCAGCAAAATTTGTTCCCATTCAAAACGGGATATATCACAATACATAGATTGCGACGATGCATTGAAAATACGTTCGGTCTGGCATCCTCCACCACAAAGATAACGAGCCCAACACTGTTGACAGTCTTTCAACTCAGAGACAAACTGAGACTTGTATCTATCTCTTATTGAAGAAACTATTCCGTTTTCTAGTTCACCAATACATGCTTGATATGGTAGCATATTCTGACACGCAAAATATCGACCTAGCTCATCAACCAGAAAACTGGCTCTTCCTGCTTCACAACCATGCGTCCTTATGGTCTTTTGATTTAGAATAGATAGCTTCTGCTTGAAGTCCATGTTGAACACCTCCTCTTTACGGAGAAGTTTGTCCGTTAAAAAATCAAATACTTGTTGATACTCCTGTTGTGTCCTAACCCAAGTTCCTTGATTCATCTTCGTTTCTTTCTCATCCTTTTCACTAGCACTTATGGTAAAGGCATAGGCATAAGGAATTGCGAGGTTTTCAAAGAACCGAAACGTATTAAGCAAGTTTTGGTTTCTTGGACTTATGGTAGCCCTCAAATTGAGTTTTATACCTGCTTGTTTCAACACTTCTATATTTGCAAGAATATGTTTGAACGAACCTTGTCCTGATTGCAAAAGACGATTTTGGTCATTCACTTCTTGAGGTCCATCGATACTTACTGTTATGGCAAAGTCTTTTTGTTTGAAAAACGCTAACAAGTCTTTGTCATTGAGAAGTAATCCATTTGTGTTAAGCAAGAAGATAAATTCTTTGCCAGGATACTCCTTAAAAGTGCTCTCTACAATTCTTGCAGTTTCTCTTATGAAATCCTTACATAATAAGGGCTCTCCACCAAAGAAATAGAATAGGTACCGTTTGGCTTCTGGAAAATCCATCAACAAGTTTTTAATTGCCTTTTCTGCAATATGAGTAGACATTGGCTGAACTTGCTTGCTTTTTGAAAAAGCGAAGCAATATCGACAAGCCATGTTACAAGCATGGGTAGTATTGAGTGTCAACATCACCTGTTGTGGAATTGCTTCGGGCTCTTCTCGGATGTGTACATTTTCTCTCTTTGCAATGAGAGCTGAGGTAAGCTTATCGAACTTCTCCTCATATGTAGCATTCACATTCAAACTACAAGTTGAATCAAAGTATTCTTCCAATAAAGGATTTTGGATTTCCAACACGTCTTGACTTCCTGTTAAGAATACGTATTTTTTATCATAGACTTTGACCAGCTTGTAGTCTTTTGTTTCCAACTTTTCCATCTAGAGAATCTATTTATACACCAAATTTACCATCCCCAGGAAATTTTACTGGAGGAATGTTGATGCAACATACGATGAAATCGTCTGCGCTAAAACTCTTGATGACAGGCTTGTCATTGCCTCCATCATACTCTACACACTCTTTCTTGTTTAAAGGGACAAGTCCCACTTCTTCTAACTTCATAATTTTATTTTTTTTATTACAACATAAATAGTATACTTTTAGGCATTGTAATAAAACGGAACAAGTTTTCCGTTTATATACTTATAGTATACTCTTATCTCACCACCAAACGAAGATAAATACTCTTCCATGGTCAAATTTCTAATATCTGTTCTCATTATTTTTGTTATTTATTATTTTCGATTGCAAAGGTACAAAGTTTTAAAAATGTTAAATGTTAGTTGTTTGTTAGGTTTATGTTAGATTTTATTTGTACTTTTGCACAATATGAAAGTAAATGGATATAAAAATCTTACGATTGCTACTATATTTGCAGTATTTTTATTGCAAACCATATGGTTGTATAATTCTTTTAGTTTGGCTGTAAATAAGTTGACAACAGAAGTAAATGATTTCTTTATTCAAAGTCTCTTTGAGGAGTTAAATAGCAGATTTGCGAATATACCACCGGATACCCAAATTCAAGGTTCTAATAAATCGAATCCCAAATACGATAATTATGAATATATTAATAATGGCATATATAATTTATGTCATAAGGATGTTGATTTTCAACAATTAGCAAAGATACTTAATAAAAATATCAAACAAAGTAAGATGCCTAATACCTATGTACTATATAAAGTAACTGACAAGAGAAAGATGATAGTCTATAAAGATAAAAGTTTTCATGCCAATTTGATTGGGGCCATAAAATCTGAAATTATCCCAACAAGGATAAATGGTGCACAAGGCGTTCAAATAGAATTTGTAAATCCTTTTGCTTTGTATTTTCATGAACTAGGACTTCTCGTTTTAATCAGTTTCATTCTTTGTTTTTTAGCATTTGTATGCGTTATGAAACAAGTAGCAATTATTCGAACCCAAGAAGAAAATGCAAGAATACAAAAGGATTTTAGTTATGCAATGATACATGATATGAAAACTCCATTGGCAACTATTAGTATGGGTATTAATGCACTTACCATTCCTACTGTTGGAGAAAGTAAACAGTTGAGAACAAAATATCTAACAGTTATAAGAAATGAGAATAAACATTTATATCAATTAATAAACAGAATCCTTACTATTTCTAAGTTCGAATCTGGTAAACTTATGCTAAATAAGACGATTTTTGACTTAGAACAGCTCTTAAAAAATATAGAAGGTAATTTTGAAGTACACACAAAAAAAGAAGTTACATTCAAAAATTTTATAAATGAATTGCTGGTGTTTGCTGATAAAGAATATTTAGGTGAAGTTTTTTATAATCTAATAGATAACTCTATAAAATATTCAAGTAATTCAGTCCATATTGAAATATTTTCTTACAGAGTAGAAAAAGGAGTAAATATTCGTGTGAAGGATAATGGTATAGGTATTTCCAAAGAAGACCAACAGATTATCTTTGATAAATTTGAGCGAGCTTCCGCCTCTAAACGCACATTCTCTAAAGGAGGAGCTCCAGGATTTGGATTAGGTTTAAACTATGTACTTCATGTTATAGAAGCTCATTGTGGTATGGTTTCAGTAGATAGCGAACTCGGTAAATATACCGAGTTCACAATATTCTTACCAGATCAGAATGATAGTTATGGGGGGGCGAAGAAGAATTAGATAGATTCTATCAATGAAAAGCCAACCCCACGTGTAGTTTCTATCTGGACGAAAGGGTCTATTTGCAGGTATTTGCGAAGGCTCGTTATGATAACATCTAGACGCCGGGCAAGATAGAAATCTTTCTCAATACTTCCCCAAAGCGTGTTTTGTATAATCTCTCGTTTGATGATCATATTTTTATTCTTGGCAAGCAGTTCCAAGGTCTTGGCTTCTTGTTTGTTCAGTTTTAAACAGATGATTCCATCTTCGTCTTTTAGGCAAGAATGTTCTGGGTCTAAGGTATGCTTGCCAATCTTAATGCAATTTGAAACATTACGCCTCATTAGACCTCCTTTGAGTTTCAGTAGAGCCTTGATGTGACAATCAAGTTCCTCTGGAACAAATGGTTTCTTGATATATTCATCTACCCCGGCTTCGTACCCCTCTTTCAGTTTGGATGGTGCTGTAAAGTTAGTCGTAAACATAATGATGGTTTCACCATCCAGTTCGCGAATATACTTTACCATATCAATGCCGTTCATGATAGGCATGTCAATATCTGAAATGATAACATCTGGCTTGAATGATTCCCATGCCTTGATACCATCTTTACCATTGCTTGCGGTTACGATTTCATAACCGCCAACAATATCTTCTAACGTGTTTTTCTCCATAAAGGCAAGATTCTTATCATCTTCCACCAGGAGTAATTTTATATCTGCCATAGTTGTTTGCTATTTTATTCTTAGCACAAAGATACATAATTATTTTTAATTATGATCATTTATTCTTAGATTTTTTTTTTGTATGGACACCAAATAAATGTCTTTCCAGCGTGCAGGAAAGACTACCATGCGATTTTTCATCTAGTTCTAATGTTGGAAGGAGGATATTATGCTCACTATATAATGAAAGTTTTCGTTTGCAATTGTTACAGTAACGCAAACGAAAACTTATCAAAACTACATTTTCAATGTTGTCTCTTTCTTAAAATCTTTTTAAGACAACAGGAACACCACATAATTATAAATGATAATCCACAGATTGCAAGGGATGGAATCATTATTTCTTTTATAGTTGTAAAAGTCTTTACTCTAATGAAAAGAGTATAGGTACTCATCAGTGCAAAGGATAAGAGTATCCAATTAACTGTTCTATGTTTTTTATAGAAAAAAGTACATATGCTTGCAAGTGTGGCTGAACAATATATGATAGCAAAGTCTTTCGAAAATCCTATGACAATGGATGAGAATATAATCATACTCAATGTATAGCTGGCTAGAATAATTCTTTTCATAGATTTGCTTTTTTATTTAAAATAATGCAGATATAGAAGAGCAGACTCCGCAAATAACCCAACCTCCAATTCCTCCACCATAACCAGAAATGCACCCTAAGCCATCTTTGCAAGCTAGTTTTCCTACAGTTTCCATATACTTAGAATTAGTCCAATAGTTTGCTGGAGGTCCGGCTACGCCTCTTGTGACAACAGAGTCTGCCGTGACTTTTCCTATAATATTATTCCATTTATCTTTATTCTGTGGATTAGACCAATATATATATGAATCGGTTGTTACGCAAATCACACAAGATAATAATTCTTTTTCATATTCATTTAGTTGGACAAAAGAATCTTTTTGTAGAAATTGTTTGGTGTAGCTTTCTAGTTCTTCGGGATTCTAAAGTGTCGGAAACTTTGATGTAAACATCTTATAAACCATCATTGCTTCTCTGCTAAGTGAATCTTTTTGACCATCTTGTACTCTTGTGAGTTTAGCCTTCTTATCATATATATATTTCTCTTTTTCTATTAAGACTTTATTCTGATGTGCAAACTCTGTCAACATAGGTTTAGCGATTTCATTTATTTGTTGTTTGCTAACTATATTAGTAGAGCGAGAAGTATTTACTAGCAATTTGGAGTACACATAATCTAATCCTGCTGAGTGCTGTTTTGCTATTGGCATCATAAAATCATAGCTACTTGTTATTTGTCTTTCTTGTGCATTGGAATCTTCTGCATAATTAGCATTGCAAGAAAATAATGTTAATGTCATAGTTATGAAAATGAAGAAATATACTTTTTTCATTGTTGTTTTATTTTATTTGTTAATGTTATGTGTGAAAATTGCACATTTTACTTTATTTGTACAATGGAGAAACTCTAAAGTAGGGCTTCTCAAATGTGTACATCTTTTCCCTTTTATAAGAGAGCCATTTGTTGTTTGTGAGTTTGATTTATTCATATTTTTATATTTTTTATTCGAGTGCAATATAGCATGTTTTTGCAATACTGAGTGTAAGTTTATTGTTAGATTTATGTTAAATTATCGGGTTAAAACAGTCTTGATTAACAAAAAAAGGTCAAGCTTGAAGCTTTATCGCCTAAGTTTTGTTTATCTGCGATATGCAGCACGTTACGCCCTGAAATCATCTCACGGTCGCACACGGCAGTAGCATACCAGAGCTTCTTACCTGCGTTCTCACCTGTCTGAGGGGTACGCATAATCTTACGATACTTACTAGTTTCTTGTCCCATAATTAATCAGTCTTTAAAGGGTTAATAATTCTGTTTTTGTCACTCATCCGATTGGCGCCTTATCTCAGAATGACAGTGCAAAGATACGGCTTTTGGGGGGAACCACCAAATTTTGGGTGGCGATAAGGGGCGATTTTCAGCAGCTTTCAATTTGTAACTGCGTTAATAATCCTAACTCGTAGTTTTTAGAAGAAAAAAGCGTTGAGTTGTGTTTCCGGAAATATAGTTTTTTGTCTTAAAGTTCTTCCTGTAAGATAGTTAAGTAGAATATCCATCAGCAGCAAAAAGTGACTCAGTTTATTTCCGACCGTATGTTCTACCCTCTTTATAGTAGATATATTATATATGCTTACAATCTGTAAGCAGAAAATAGACCAAATAGGGGCTTGAAATAAACTGAGTCACTGAGTCATTTATTTTAAAAAAAGAGGAAATGCAGGAACGGCATTTCCTCTTTTATCTGGGGTATTGCTCTTATTCAGAAGAGCCGAATTATTGCTTGTCCGAGTCGATGAGGGCGAGTAGATGCTCTACTGCCACCTCCTGCGGAATATTCTTTTCTACGCAAACCTGCTTGCGGTAGAGGCTTACTCGGTTAGGACCGGCACCTACATAGCCGTAATCGGCATCCGCCATTTCGCCTGGACCATTCACGATACAGCCCATGATACCTATCTTCAGACCCTTGAGATGCTTGGTTGCCTCCTTGATTTTGGCGATGGTTTCACGAAGATCGTAGAGGGTTCTGCCGCATCCCGGACAACTGATATACTCGGTCTTGCTGGTGCGCAGACGGGCTGCCTGAAGTATTCCGAAAGCGGTTTCATCTATTGTCAGGGCAGGGATGTCTCCATTGTTCATCAGCCAGATACCATCGGTAAGACCATCAATCATCAAGGCTCCCATATCAGCAGCAGCCTCCAGCTGGAAGTCGCTCTTCTCCTCCTTGCTGTGCTGGTACATCTCGGCAAAGATCACAGGGTTCTTCAAGCCGGCATTCATCATCTCGTGAACCAATGCACGCTGGTCGCCCAGACGGTTCTGATGATTGCTTACGCAGATAACCACCACCTCAGGATGAGCCTTCAGGCAAGCGATATACTCATCGGCAGGAGTTCCAAACTGCAGGGTGAGGAACTTGACGTCTGCCTTGATGCTGGCGATGAGCGGCATTGCCATGGCAGGGAAGATAGGGTAGAGCTTGGCACCAGTAGTCTCTGGCTTGCTGTTCAGCGTCTCGTAAACATTGTAATCTACGATGTAGCTCTGGCCAGCCACAAACTGCTTAGGCATCTTGCCACCGATGTAGATATAGTCTGGAGTAGCATCCTTGTTCTCACAAGCGGTGCTCTCGCCGTTGATTCGGTTGCTGATAACCACCGGAACGTTGCTGCCGCCGATATTGCCTACAGCCACGGTTTCGCGGCGGGTAGGGCGCAGCCAGTCGAATGAAGGACAAGCTGTGGCAGGAATCATCAGATGCCCCTTCTTCTTGCCGATGTAATCTACCAGATGGCGTGCCACTGGAATCTCTGCAGCCGGTTCCTCGCTCAGGCTTACACGAACGGTATCGCCGATGCCATCAGCCAGGAGAGCACCGATACCTACGGCACTCTTGATTCTGCCATCTTCGCCTTCGCCAGCTTCGGTTACGCCGAGGTGGAGTGGGTAGTTCATGCCTTCCTTCTCCATTTCTTCAACTAGGAGGCGCATGGAGCGAACCATCACAACGGTATTGGATGACTTGATGCTGATAACCACATCGTGGAAATTCTCCTTCTTGCAGATGCGCAGGAACTCGAGACAGCTCTCTACGATGCCCTCTGGCGTATCGCCGTAGCGGTTACGGATGCGGTCGGAGAGTGAACCATGATTCACACCGATGCGGATGGCAGTATGATGCTCCTTGCAGATGTTGAGGAAAGGTACGAAGCGAACCTCAATCTTCTGAAGTTCGTGGGCATACTCCTCGTCGGTATATTCCTGCTTGATGAACTTGCGGGCAGGATCCACGTAGTTGCCAGGATTGACGCGCACTTTCTCGCAATAGAGAGCAGCCACGTCGGCAACGTTAGGATTGAAGTGAACATCGGCTACGAGCGGAGTCTGATAGCCGTCGGCACGGATGCCGGCATTGATGTTTTTCATGTTCTCTGCCTCTCGGGAACCCTGAGTGGTGAAGCGCACCAGTTCGCCACCAGCCTTGATAATCTCCTCAGCCTGTTGTACGCAAGCCTCGGTATCATTGGTGTTGGTGGTGGTCATCGACTGGATGCGGATAGGATTATCGCCACCCAGGCCGAGGGCTCCGATATGTGCCACAGAAGAGGCACGGCGGGTATAATTGAATAAATCTACCATAATATATAAGATAAGATATGCCCCAAAAGAATGGGGCATATCACAATATTAGATTAATTACACTTGAAGTCGTATTTCACCTCAGCCAGGTCCTTGTTGGCCTTCTCGATCTTGGCACCGAGACCCGCCTTCCAAGCCTCTACCTTCTGAGCCACTTCCTCGTCGGCAAGGGCAATCATTTCAGCAGCGAGGATGGCAGCGTTCTGAGCCGCATTCACACCAACAGTAGCTACAGGAATGCCAGGAGGCATCTGGATGATGCTGAGCATGGCATCAAGACCATCGAGCATACCCTTGATAGGCACGCCGATTACTGGCAGAGGAGTAGATGCCGCGATAACACCAGGAAGGGCGGCAGCCATACCGGCAGCGGCGATGATAACCTTCACGCCACGCTCCTTGGCTCCCTTGGCGAATGACTCTACTGCATCTGGAGTGCGGTGAGCAGAGAGGGCATTAACCTCAAAAGGAATCTGGTTGTCGTTCAACCACTTACATGCTTTTTCCATAACAGGCAGATCGCTTGTACTGCCCATAATAATGCTTACTAATGGTTTCATTTCTTCTTATATTTTATTATAAACTTTATATTACCAATATAGCACAGGCGGTGCCTATCAGAAATCCTGCAACTACCTGTGACAGCGTATGTTGTCGGAGTATCATGCGAGCGCTTCCTACTGCGCCTGCCATCATCAGCACAAGGCAGAGCCACCACAGCGGATTGAAATTGAAGGCTACAGAATAAGACACCAGAGCTCCTGCCACACCTCCGATGGCTGCCGTATGGGTGCTGATCTTCCACCATACATTGATGAAGGCGCAAATCATCTGTATCGCCAGCGCTACCACTACGATGATACTGATGACGCGAGGCGTATTGCGGTATTCCATCCAGAAAAAACAGCCGAAGTAACATACGATAGAGAGGATGTAAGGCACAATACGACGCTCCTTCTTGCCCAGCTCACGCGAGGTCCAGCCTTGAACCATGCGGTAGAGGTGGATGAGTAGCGATGGAGCTACGACGGTCAGGAGGTAGACCATGCCCAGCATCACCAGTTTGTATCCTATCGGTAACAGCGACATATAACTGAAGATGAACAGAGCAATCAGTCCTACCATCGGCAGATAGAAGGGCGTGAAGATCATGCTCATGATGCGTGCTGTCAATATGATATTCTTCTCTTTCATAACACTAATAACGTATATATTCTTTTTATCTCTCAAATATTTTGTGGTGGGCCCCGGTTTCTTCCTGACTCATACCACTATCTTATTTCCTGAGTCGTGCCACCGGTATGCCCAGTTGCTCCCTATATTTTGCCACCGTACGTCGTGCGATAGGGAATCCCTTCTCCTTCAGCAGTTTGGCGAGTGCATCATCGCTGATCGGCTTTTTCTTGTCTTCTTTCTCGATGATGTCGTGCAGGGCAATCTTGATTTTGCGGGTAGACATCTCTTCGCCGTCTTCAGTGGTGTAGCTGTCTGTGAAGAAGAACTTCAGCGGGAAGGTGCCCCATTTAGTCTGGGCATACTTCACGTTGCTCACTCTCGAGATGGTACTGATGTCCAGTCCCGTGCGTTCTGCTACATCCTTCAGGATCATCGGTTTCAGGTCAGCCTCGTCTCCATCCAGGAAGAACTGCCGCTGTATGTCGATAATTGCCTTCATGGTGACGATGAGGGTATGTCTTCTCTGCTTGATGGCTTCGATGAATCCCTGTGCCTTGTCCACCTTTTCCTTGGCGTAGAGCAGGGCTTCCTTGTCGCTCCGGCTCATCTTGTCTTTATGCTTCCTGTAGGTGTCAATCATGTCGGTGAATGATGGCGAAACCGTCAGTTGCGGAATGTTGCCACGGTTCAGCGAGAATGTAATCGTTCCGTCATCATTGGTGTCGATGATGAAGTCGGGGGTAATCTGTTGCATGTTTCTTCCCTCTGTTTCGCCCATCGATGCGCCCGGTTTCGGGTTCAGCTTTCTGATTTCTGCCTGCAGGGTTTCTACCTGTGTATCGTTCAGTTCCAGTCCTGCCTTGATCTTGTCCCAATGTTTCTTGGTAAACTCGTCAAAATAGTCGGTAAACACCTCTTCCATTGTCTTGCGGAGCACACCTCTTGGCAGTCTCTTAACCTGCAGCAGGAGGCATTCCTGCAGACTTCTTCCTCCTACACCGGCTGGGTCGAAGGTCTGTAGAATGTGGAGCACGTGCTCGATGTCTTTTTCCGTAACATCGATGTTGTGATAGATAGCGAGTTCATCGCAGATGCTGTCCAGGTCCTTGCGGAGCAGTCCGTCGTCATCCAGTGAACCTATGAGATATTCCATTACTTCCTTCTCCTTGTCGCTGAGCGGCTGCATGTCCATCTGTTCCTTCAGCTTATCATAGAAAGAGGTGGTGTCACCGTAAACCATTTCTTCGTAGTCAGCGCTGTCCTGGTTGTTGTATCTGTCTGTATTGTAGTCAGGCATCTGGTCGTCTTTTCCGATGCTTTCCAGTGCCTGGTCCAGTTCGTCTTTTCTTTCTTCTTTTTCAGATTCAGCCTCGTAGGCATCCTCATCGCTGCTGTTGTCGTACTCATCATCTGCGGGCGAATCATCATTGGCGACATTCTCGTTGAGCATGTCGTCTGGGTTCTCGCTTTCCAGAGCGGGATTATCGTCCAGTTCTGCATTGATACTGTCTTCCAGTTCCGTGAGCGGCATTTCCAACAGTTTCACCTGCAGCATTTGCTGGGCTGAAAGTCTTTGAAGTTGCTGTAACTTCTGTGCCTGTGTCTGTATGAGTTTTTGAGCCATAATTACTTAAAGTATTCTTTTAGTTCGTTGGCAAGCTGGTAAAGCTTGTCTGGATTTTCGTTTCCGTATTGGTGCCAGATGTCGCTGCATGCTTCTAGCAGCGGGTGTATCAGCATATCTTCGCGGTTGAGATAGGGGTCGCAGTACATGAATACGCCCATCGCCTTGGCAATGACCTTCGGTGATGTCCTGATGAGTTTTCCCAGGTCGATGATTTCCGGTGTTTCCGGCACCATGGTGATTGGTGTAAGCTGGAAGTAGAGATCGAGGATGATGATGAGTTTTACGGGGGTGAGCGATGGTTCACTTTCCAGTGGTTCCCAGTTTTTCTCGAATGTTTCCTTCACTTCCACTCCCTCGAAGAACTGTATGGCGTTTCCGCAGCCGTTCATCTGTCTGATGCGCTGTATATCGCGCTTCAGTTTCTGTGGCTTATCGGCATACTTTTCCCATAGTCGCTTGATTCTCGGAGTCACCATTCTGAGTTTGAACATCTGTTCGTGCAGAAACTCAGGTGGAATATGCAGTTCCAAGCTCAAGTCGACCATCCCTTTCGAATAGAGAGGTTTCACGCCCATGGGCTTCTTCTGGTACAGCTGCAACAGCAGGAGCCAGTATTCTTCGTTCCAGAGAGGATGTCTTGCCATAATTTCTTATCTTTATATATCTTCTGCAAAATTACGACTTTTCGTTGGTAAAACAAAATAATTTGGCGGTTATTTTTTCTCAAACTGAACTTTCTCCAGTCTAGGAGTAAATGAGTTAAGTACTTTAAGGAGTTATGGCTATAGTCTTTGGCAAAGTTTTTATGTAGTAATACATATGTCCTAGCTTCTTTACCTAGGGGGTAAAATAAAGAGCGCAACTTCGAATGATTTCGAAATTGCGCTCTTCTAATACGATATTCCCAAATTTCTCATAACTCAAGGGTTTTTTGTTACCCTTTCCATTACGAAGCCCGAAGCAGCAATTCTGCTCAGGCGTCATCTTTGGTTATCCCATACATTTGATCTTTTTACCTTCAACTCACCTGTTGAATTATCCTGTTGTCCTTGAATAAACAATCTTTAAATTTACCTTTAAACTAAAACCTAATAAAAAAACAACTAACAATCTTAAACCTAAAAACCTAATAACCTAAACTTTTTGTCGTCCTTGAATAAACAATCTTTTCTTTACCTTAACTAATACCGTTTCTCTGAATAAACAATCTTAAATTTACCTTTAAACTAACTAATAACCTAAAACAACTAACAATCTTAACCTAAAAACCTAATAACCTTTTTGTCTTATTGACGATGCAAAGGTACGACGATTTTCCGAACCCACCAAATGTTTTAAGAGAAAATCACATAAAAAAGCCTCTTTTTTGATATAAATCAACTATGTGTGTGCGCACACACGTGCTTTTTAACAGCTATTTGATGTATGTCAACCATTTTAACACATTTCTTATGTCTGAAGCCTGTTTGGGAGCTTATACCTTATTATATATGCCTCTTCGCTCATGAACACGGCGATGGTCTTGAGGCGCAGATAGTCTTCCGATAGGTAGATGAGTCCCTTGTTGCCCCAGTTCTTGCCCCATGAGTTGCGGCAGACGTAGAATCTCTGCTTGCCTTTCATGAAGGTACCTATGATTTCCATCACATGATCATCGGTGGTGCGAAGCTGTTCAAACTCCTTCTGTCGCGATGCCTGGGTCACGGGGCGTTCCATTGGCTGTATGTCTACACAGTTCTTCCTTGGTTCCTTGAAGCCAGGTTCGCTGATGTCACCTTCCCAGCATACCGGGTGTCCTTTTTCTACCGCCTTCCTAATGTGGAGCATCAGCTCGTCGAGCGGAAGGTTCAGATAGGCATCGTGCATCCGGTTATCGGGAATCTCGAGCGCAAAGTATTCTCTGTAAGGATGATGCGAGAAACTGGTGAGCGATACATACTCCTCGGGATAGCATACGCTGTGGGCAAACTCTTGAGGGGTATATTCGGCACCCAGCATGTGTACGGCCTTGGCAGGCATGTAGCCTATTTCTGCGTCAAACAGGTCGTTCAGTTCCTCCTTGAGCTGGCTGATGCCCGCTTTCTTCAAGATGGCGCCATCGCACAGTTTCTGCACCTTGCGGCAGAGCACCTTGTAGTTCACGTGCTTCGGATCTTCATAGCTGTCGTAAGGTTGTGCACCATACTTATCTATATAATGTATCAGCATCGGGGCAGTACCGCGCAGGCTGATGTTCTTCTTTCCTTGTGCAAAGTAATATTCCAGTGCCTGTTCTTCCAGCATCATGCGGGCTATGTAGGCGATGGAGAGATTCACGGAATCCCCCTTCATGATGTGCTCGCTTTCGATGGTGGCAAGCATGCCGTATGCCCAGCAGAGTTCGCTGTTGCCCTGGTCCTTGACGGGCGTAGTACTGATCAGGTGGATATGCTCCGGAAGATAATCCTCGCCTCCACCTGTCTCTGAGATACCGGCTCGCTGCTGTCTGTATCCGCAACCGGCGAATACAAGCAGAGCGAGTCCTATGGTTATAATGTTCTTTCTTTCCATGCCGCAAAAATACAAAAAAGATTTTAATCTGTGGCATTAATCTTTCTTAAAACGCCATGGGTTATCAAAATTCCTTGTCATAGCCTGATGCAGGAATCTCCGGCTGGTCAATCGTGAACGACATGTTGTTGGCAGGGTAGGTGTAGAGCGGACCGGTATAGGTAGTCTTCTTTCCGATGACCAGATGTACGTTGTCAAAGCTGACGGTCTTTACTGCTTTTCCTTCCTTGTCCTTTCCGGTAGTTGTTATATGAATGTCGGTTACATCATTGTCGGTCAGAAGAGTGTAGAGTGTGAATTTGATGTATGGGTTCTGGTATTCTTTGGGGTCAAAAGTCCAACTTCGGGTGATGGTAGCCTTTTCTTTGCAGAATCCGGTAGAAGGATTGAATACCGTACCGCAGCTTCCGCTTATCGTGATATCCTGCGTATTGGTAGTAAGAGGCATCGGGTCGGTAGCTTGCAGTTTAAAACAGCTGACGGCACGTTTCAGCGAAACATTCTGTGTTACGGCTTTGCTGCCCGATTCCACCTTGATATCCTGCAGGGTATACGCCATATCGCGTACAATATTGTTGGCAAAGGTCATTTCATACCTTGATTTAACTTCGATTCGTTCTTCCTGCTGCAAATCAGTTTTTGCTGCTACGGCAACGAGCGTGTATTCTCCTGCCGGCACCTGCAGGCTGACGTTTCCGAATTCGTCATCCCAGTTTTCCTGTCTTACGGTATAGCCGGCAGTAGTTTCATCTCCTTTCGGAATGAGACATACTTGCAGATCTGTGTAGAGGTTTGCATCCTTGAGCGATTTCTCGCTCCCGTCGGCTCTCGTTCTGGCAAGATTGCTCTCTTCATCCTGCCCGATAGGCACAATGGAACTTTCGAAGAAGCAGAATCTTACTTCTTGGTTCTTGACTTGTGGTGTTGTTTCAAACATCACGTTTTCTTGTGTGCAACTAACCATTGTGGTCATTGCCAGGAACAGAATCATTCCTGAGGTAAAAGCTTTCTTCATACGCTTTCATTTTAATTTTAATTAATAATACCAGCCGTAAAACTGGATTGGATTTATAATAAAAAGAAGTATATCCTAGGGATATATTCTTATTTATAGGCAAATATAGACAAATAATCGTGATTGATTTGTCAATATAATAGAATTTCTGTCATTTTTTCTCCATTTTTCTGTGTTTTGTCTTCATTTTGGTGTAACTTTGCACCTGAAATTAGAAAATTGCATTCATGAATACAAAGATAAACGAATTTGAAGTGATGGCACCAGTGGGCTCACGCGAGTCACTGGCTGCTGCCATACAGGCTGGCGCCGACTCCGTATACTTTGGTATCGGCAAGTTGAACATGCGATCCCATTCAGCCAACCATTTTACTATCGATGATTTGCGTGAGATTGCTGCTACCTGCAACGAGCATGGTATCAAGACCTATCTCACCGTCAATACTGTCATCTACGATAACGACATCCCAACGATGAAGGAAATCATCGATGCTGCCAAGGAGGCAGGCATCTCTGCTGTCATCGCCAGCGATGTGGCTGTAATGAGCTATTGCAATGAAGTGGGCGAGGAGGTTCACTTATCTACACAGTTAAATATTTCAAACACAGAGGCTTTGAAATTTTATGCACGCTTTGCTGATGTTTCCGTACTGGCACGTGAATTGAACATGGACCAGGTGAAGCACATCCATGGGCAGATAGAACAGCAGAACATCTGTGGACCTATGGGCAAGCAGATCCGCATCGAAATGTTCTGTCATGGTGCTCTGTGCATGGCTGTATCGGGCAAGTGCTACATGAGTCTCGCTAATGCCAACCGCTCTGCCAACCGTGGCGAGTGTGTGCAGATCTGCCGCCGCAGCTATACTGTTACAGATAACGAAACTGGCAACCAGCTTGAAATCGACAACAAGTATGTGATGAGTCCGAAGGACCTGAAGACCATCCGCTTCATCGACCGCATGATGGATGCCGGTGTGCGCGTCTTCAAGATTGAAGGCCGTGCCCGTGGTCCTGAATACGTATATACCGTAGTGAAATGTTATAAGGAGGCGATAGCTGCCGTGCTCGACGGAACCTTTACCGAGGAGAAGAAGGATGAGTGGGATGAGAAACTCGCCACCGTCTTCAACCGTGGTTTCTGGGATGGTTATTACCAGGGGCAGACTCTCGGTGAATGGAACAAGCATTACGGTTCCGTAGCTACCGAGAAGAAGGTGCTCGTGGGCAAGGTGATGAAATATTTCTCTAAGTTGGGTGTGGCAGAAGTAGCCGTAGAGGCATCTACCTTCGACAAGGGCGAGAAACTGCTGATTACGGGTAACACCACCGGTGTGATGTATCTCCATGCCGATGAAATCCGCTACGACCTGAAGCCTGTAGAAACAGCGCAGCAGGGCTGTAGAGTTTCCATCCCTGTACCAGATAAGGTACGCCCTAACGACAAGCTCTATAAGTTGATTACAGTAAACGAAATTAAAGAAATAAAATAATGGCAACAATTAGTAAATTGCAGGATGAAGTAGTAGAGGAGTTCCAGGATTTCACAGACTGGATGGATAAGTATCAGATGCTCATTGACTTGGGCAACGAGTTGGCTCCTCTCGATGAGAAATACAAGAACGAGCAGAACCTTATCGACGGCTGTCAGAGCCGCGTATGGTTGCAATGCGATAATGTAGATGGCAAGCTCGTATTCACTGCCGATAGCGATGCGCTCATCGTAAAGGGTATCATTGCCCTCCTCATCCGTGTGTTGAGCGGTCATACCCCAACCGAGATTATGGATGCCGACCTCTATTTCGTAGAGAAAATTGGTCTGAAAGACCATTTGAGTCCAACCCGCAGCAATGGTCTTCTGGCGATGATCAAGCAGATTCGCATGTACGCCCTTGCCTACAAGACCAAAGAGGCAGAGGCTTAACCGCCTCTGATTATATTATATATAAAAGGTATATTATAATGCGCAAATTAAGAACGATAGAGATGAACCGCCTCACCCTGGAGGAATTCAAGGAAGCCGAGAAGCTGCCCCTGATAGTGGTCCTGGATGATGTGCGTTCATTATATAATGTAGGAAGTGTTTTCCGTTCCTGCGATGCCTTCCGTGTAGAGGCGGTGTATCTCTGCGGAATCACCGCCACCCCTCCCAATGTCGAGATTCATAAGACGGCATTGGGTGGCGAAGACAGCGTGGATTGGGAATACTTCAAGACTACCGAAGAGGCGGTAGAGAAGTTGAAGCAGAAAGGCTACTTTGTATATAGCATCGAGCAGGTAGAAGGCTCCACCAAGCTTCAGAACCTGCCTGAGGCTCACCCTTCCCTCTCCAAAGGCTACGCCGTGATTTTCGGTAACGAGGTGAAGGGAGTCAAGCAGAACATCGTGGATATGAGCGATGGCTGTCTGGAGATTCCCCAGTTCGGTACCAAGCATTCCCTGAATGTCAGTGTCACCGCCGGCGTTGTAGTCTGGGAGTTTGTCAAACTCCTGAAACTATAAGTTGAGTTCGTGCCAAACTTGCGTTTTTTGCCAAGTTTGGCACGAACTCATTTGGTAATAACAATGTGTAAAAATCCCCCAATGAGGGATAAAAATGCTTAAATTCATCCCTCATTGAGGGAACTTTTCAAAAGAATTCATCCCTCATTGAGGGATTATTTGTATCTTTGCTGCAGTTTTAAACGATATTCATCTAAAAGAGCAAGATATGATAGACAATATACTTTATGAATACATGGCGGAGTTATTGAAACGTACTCCGCTTGATTTCATCAGATATAAATATGATGAAATCAACTGGAATGGACGATTAGTAGGTATCGTTGGTCCGCGAGGTGTTGGAAAATCCACCATGATACTTCAGCGCATCAAGCTGTCTAAGGAAGGCCATCACCTGTATGTGTCTGCCGACAACATCTATTTTTCAAATCATTCCTTGATTGACTTTGCTGACGAGTTTATCAAGGAGGGTGGTACACATCTTTATATAGATGAAATTCACAAGTATGCCGGTTGGAGCAGAGAACTGAAGCAAATTTACGACATGCACCCATCCCTGAACCTTATATTTACCGGTTCATCGGTCTTGGATATCAAGAAGGGCGAAGCTGATCTGAGTCGTCGGGCGCTGATGTATATGATGCAAGGCTTGTCGTTCAGGGAATACCTGCAACTTTTTGAAGGCATCAAGACCAGAGTTTTCAGTCTCGACGAAATACTCAATCACCAGGTAGAGATTCCGGGGTTGGATCATCCATTGCCTGTTTTCAGAGCGTACCTCGACCATGGCTATTACCCATTTGCCATAGAGGGAGATTTTACGCAAAGAATGCTGCAGGTGATAGACCAGACGGTAGAAGTTGACATTCCGCAATATGCTGATATGAAAGCTTCAACAGCACGCAAGCTGAAGCGTATGCTCGTCATTCTTTCCGGGTTGGCTCCCTACAAGCCAAGCGTAGAGAACCTCGCCACAGAAATCGGGGTAAGCAAGAACAACGTGCCTGATTATCTCGTCTATCTGGAGCGTGCAGGAATGATAGGTCTGCTCAGAGATGATACTTCGGGAATGCGCAATCTGGGGAAGGTGGAAAAAGTTTATGTCGATAACCCAAGTCTGATGTCAGTACTCACCTCTAATCCCAACATAGGAAACATAAGGGAAACTTTCTTCTACAATCAGATGAGAGAAAAACAAGACGTTACTTCCTCCAGGGTTTCCGACTTTACCATTGGTGATTATACCTTTGAGATTGGCGGAAGGAAGAAAGGTAAAAAGCAGATAGAGGATGTAAAAAACGGACGTATCGTAAAAGACGATATAGAGACGGGGCATGGAATCATCATCCCTCTCTGGTACTTCGGAATGAATTATTAGAGTCCTGAACTTTCGCATGTGGTTTAAGTACGGGCTGAAGGTCCAAAAGCTCCTAGCCCAGGGCGTGTGGGGACGTGATGCTCTTCTGATGCCTGGGGCATGTGGGGATACCATGGTGTTCTGATACCTGGAGCGTGTGGAGCTTACATGCGAAACTTGAGTTTTTTGAATTGCTCAGATTCTTAATGATTTCCAAAGGTAGCTGGGTAGCTTTGGCTACCTGTTCGGCAGAAAGTCCCATCGCCAGCAAACGTTGTGCTGTTTCTGTGTTGGCCTCATGTTTGCCTTCAACTCTGCCTTCTTCCATACTTCCGGGAAAAGTTGCTGAAAAAGTTTTATGGTTGCATGCAAGCACATGAAGAAGAATACTCAAGTGGTTCAGTCAAGCAACTCAAGTAGTTCAGTCCGCGAGTTCAGACGTCTCTGTTAGCTGATGCAGACGTCTCGATAAGCTTACAGATA